>JACCDW011525323.1_pt1 | contig 186131 bp, 181 predicted proteins | sample 7449781 | NCBI WGS metagenome assembly JACCDW01 (sample SAMN15323449, study PRJNA562643) | freshwater metagenome | isolation source: river surface water | place: USA:Blue River Watershed | collected 2017-08-18 | reverse complement strand
TTGTGCCAGGCACCCGACAGGGTCATGATGCCGTTGATCATGCCGCCCCAGCTGGGCGCCAGCAGAATCAGGGAGAACATCATGCCCAGCGACTGGGTCCAGTCAGGCAAGGCGGTGTAGTGCAGATGGTGGGGACCCGCCCACATGTAGGTGAAGATCAGTGCCCAGAAGTGCACGATCGACAGGCGGTAAGAGTAGACGGGGCGTTCTGCCTGCTTGGGGATGAAGTAATACATCATGCCCAGGAAGCCGGCTGTCAGAAAGAAGCCCACGGCATTGTGACCGTACCACCACTGCACCATGGCGTCTTGCACACCGGCATAGGCGGAGTATGACTTCCACAGGCTGGCCGGGATCGCAGCACTGTTCACCAGGTGCAGGATGGCCACCGTGAGGATGAACGCGCCAAAGAACCAGTTGGCAACATAAATATGCTTGACGCGGCGGGTACCCACCGTGCCAAAGAACACGATGGCGTAAGCCACCCAGACCAGTGTGATCAGGATGTCAATCGGCCACTCAAGCTCTGCATACTCTTTGCCGCTGGTGATACCCAGGGGCAAGCTGATTGCAGCCAGCAAAATGACCAACTGCCAGCCCCAGAACGTGAAGCTGGCCAAGGCCGGCGCGAACAGGCGCACCTGGCAAGTCCGCTGCACCGCGTAATAGCTGGTGGCGAACAGGGCGCAGCCGCCGAACGCAAAAATCACCGCATTGGTGTGCAAAGGTCGCAAGCGCCCGTAAGTGAGCCAAGGGATACCGAAGTTCAGTTCGGGCCATGCCAGCTGGCAGGCGATGATCACGCCGACCAGCATGCCAACCACGCCCCAAACTGTGGTCATGATGGAAAACTGTCGCACAACGGTGTCGTTGTAGACAGCTTGTGTCGCTGAAGTACTCATGGATTGCCTTTCTTCATACCTTTCGATTATCCGGGTTAGCACCAGGGGCTCTTTTGATACATGTCAATCGTCATGGAGAATTCGCTCGCCTTCTTGCTCCACGCCTTCAAATTGCCCGTGGTAGATGGCCCACCAGAGGCCACCAAGCACCAGCAGCACCAGGACCACGGAGAGTGGGATCAAAAGATAGAGAATATCCATTGGATTTAATTATTTTGAACTAACAAATGTTCCGCAACCTGCACCGTTGCATCTTGCGGGGCAGTGGGCGCAGAGGACCGGGCAAGCTGCAACGAATACAAAACAACCCACAGCGAGCTGGCAGCCATTCCCAGGCCAGCCAGCCAGGCCGGCAACCAACCCACCAGGGCCAAAGGCACAAAAATCAGGTTGTAAAGTGCTGCCCACCAGAGGTTGTGGCGAACCACGCGCAAGGTCTGAAGTGCACGCAGGCGAACCCAGGGAATCGTGCGCAAGTGGCCCCCCATCATCACCAGATCCGAACGCGACTGGGCCAGCGGCACTGCGGCACCGAACGCCAGCGACACCTCAGCCGCAGCCAGAATCGGGCCATCGTTAAGACCATCGCCCACCATCAGCACACGGTGTCCCTGCGCCTGCGCAGCCTGCAATCGCGCCAGTTTGTCTTGCGGCGTACAGGCCCCCACCGCCTGCGTGGGATCGATGCACAGGCGTGCCGCGATGTCTGCCACGGCCTGGGGTCTGTCGCCCGACAAGACCCAAACTGACAGGCCTTGCTGTTGCAGGGCCGCCACCACATCGGCAGCGCCTTCGCGCAAATCTTCACTGAGCCCAAAACTGGCCACCCAGCCTTGGGCATCGCACAAATGGACCTGGCACGCCTGAGCGGCCTGGGGCAAGGCAGAGGCTCCCAGCCAAGGTGCGCAAAAAGCCAGTGACCCCATGCGCAGGCGACGCCATGCTTCCCCGGGTCCGATTTGCACATCCCCTTCCAGGCCCTGGCCGGTGATTTCATGCACATCCCGCGCCGACGCAGCATGGGGACAGGCGGCCACCAGCGCACGCGACAAAGGGTGCCAGGAATGGCGTCCGAGCGCTGCAGCCCAGGCCAGTGCTGGCGTATTTGGCTCCGGAGGAGACTGAAGACCTTGGGGGGTATGCAACACGTTCAGCCGCTGGCCGTCCCGCGTCAGCGTGCCGGTCTTGTCAAATACCACGGTGTCGATCTGCGCCAGAGCTTCCAAGGCCTGCAACTCGCGCACCAGCACCCCTTCACGCGCGAGGCGACCTGCGGTGGCCAGCATGGCGGCAGGCGTGGCCAGGGACAAGGCGCAAGGGCAAGTCACGATCAGCACCGCCACCGCCACCATCATCGCGTGAGCCGGATTGGACGGCCACCACCACACCACAGCCAGAACCGCTGTCAACAGAACCAGCAACAGGAATGGCTTGGCAATGCGATCTGCCAGCAAGGCCAGCCGAGGCTTGCTCAGGGCCGCACCTTCCATCAGCCCCACAATCTGCGCAAACCGGGTGTCCTCTCCCACGGCGCGAAGATCCACCAGCACCACACAGGACAAGTTGTGACTGCCGGCCAGCACCGCATCACCAGGACCGCGACGGCAGGGTTTGGACTCACCGGTCAGCAAGGCCTCCTCGGCCAGCGTCTCCCCTTCCAGGACGATGCCATCCCCCGGAAAGGACTCCCCGGGGAGAACCCGCACCACATCGCCAGCGCGCAACCGGTGCAGGGACACCCGTTCGAAGTCGCCGTTTGGCCCTCGCCTCTCGACGCTCTCTGGCAAGCGGTTCATCAGCGCCTCCAACGCGCCGGCGGTCCGATCGCGCAAGCGCCACTCCAGCCAGCGCCCCGACAGCAGAAAGAAAACAAACATGGTGAGGGAATCGAAATAAACCTCTGCGCCCAAAATGCCCTGGGGATCGAAGGTGGCCGAACTGCTGACCGCAAAAGTGATGGCCATCCCGATCGCCACCGGCAGATCCATGCTGATGCGGCGCAGTCGCACATCCCGCCAGGCATTGACCCAGAACGGTGTGCACGAAAAAAGAACCACAGGCAAAGTCAGCACCCAGGAAGCCCAGCGCAGCAACTGCGTCATGTCAGGGCTGATTTCCCCTTCGCCAGCCACATAGGCCGGCACGGCATACATCATCACCTGCATCATGCAAAAACAGGCCACAAGCAGGCGCCACAGCGCCTTGCGAGACTCGGCTTGACGCGCGGTGCGCTGGGCATTGTCGTGCGCCGGCAAGGCCTGATAGCCAGCGCGTGCGACCGCTGCAAACCAGGCCGAAGGCAGAACTTTCTCGGGTGACCACACCACTTTGGCGCGGTGCGTGGCAGCGTTGACCGTCACATCCTGCACACCTGGCACTGCGAGCAAGGCCGACTCCAGGGTGAAGGCACAGGCTGCGCAATGCATGCCATCAATCACGATTTGCGATGCCCAGGCCCCCGAAGACGAGCCCTTCTCTGGCAAGCTGTACTGCTGCCAGGCCTGGGGATCGTCCAGAAGGCTCTCTTGTGTCATGGCGAGAGATTAACCACACAAGCTTTCACGAGTCTTGACGTGGATCAAGACAGAATCGCCTCATAGGCGTACGCTTGCACTGTCATCGAGTTTATTCACCGCAAAGGAGCACACCATGTACAACCGCATTCTGGTCACCACCGACGGATCCAGCCTGTCCAAAAAGGCGGTCGCCCACGCCATTCAACTGGCGGCCCTGTCCGGTGCCGAACTGATCGCCTTGCGTGTGACGCCGCGTTACCCGCAAAGCTATTTTGAAGGTTCTCTGCCGCTGGGCCAGGAAGAAGTCGCCAAGATCGAGCGCCAATGGGCCACGGAGGCGCAGGCTTCGGTGGACCTGGTGAAGAAACAAGGCGAAGCCAAAGGCGTGAAAGTCAAAGCCACAGTGAGCAAATCTGACGTGGTGTCGGATGCCGTCATTCTGGCGGCCAAGCGCGCCAAGGTGGACTTGATTGTCATGGCCTCGCACGGCCGCCGTGGCATCAAGCGCCTGTTGCTCGGCAGCGAAACACAGCAGGTGCTGACACATTCCGACGTGCCGGTGCTGGTCCTGCGTTAATCCGCTGCTTGCGCGAGCGCCCATTGCAGGTGCTCGCGCACCAGGGCGCTGGGGTGCTGGGCCCGTCGGGCCAATGCCTGACGCACCTGCTCACGCGCAGACCCTTCACCCATGTTGCGCAAGGCGTTGCCCAGGGCGATCGCCAGGTTGCGCAGCCAGCGCTCATGACCGATGCGCCGGATCGGTGAGCCTTCGGTCTGGCGCAGATAGTCCCCTTCTTCCCAGGCCCACAGTGCCAGCAGACTGGCGGCCTGAAGACCTTCTCGCGGGTCGAAGTCGGGCAAGGCGCTGCGCTGGGCGTATTTGTTCCAGGGGCACGCCAGCTGGCAATCGTCACAGCCGTAGATGCGATTGCCCATCAAGGGACGCAACACCTCTGGAATGGGCCCTTCATGCTCGATGCTCAGATAAGAAATGCATCGGCGCGCATCCAGTTTGTAGGGCGCCACAATTGCCTGCGTCGGACAGGCGGTCACACAGGCATCGCAGGTGCCGCAATGCGACGCCACGGGTGGTGTGGGCTGCAGCGGCAAGTCCACGTAGATTTCACCCAGAAAAAACATCGACCCGCCGTCGCGGTTGAGCAGCAAGGTGTGCTTGCCCCGCCAACCCAGCCCACTGCGTTGCGCGAGCTCGACCTCCAACACAGGCGCCGAGTCGGTAAAGACGCGGTATCCCAATGGCCCGACCTGCGCCTGCAACTGCTGCGCCAGTTTTTCCAGCCGCTGCCGCAGCACTTTGTGATAATCACGCCCGCGGGCATAAAGTGACACCTGGGCGGTCTGCGGTTGCGCCAAGCGCGCCCATTCGATGGCTTGCCATCCCTCGGGCGTCCCGCTGGGCAGATAATCCATGCGCGCTGTGATGACACTCAAAGTGCCCGGCACCAGTGTTTGGGGGCGCGCACGTTTGAGGCCATGGCGCGCCATGTAGGTCATGCTCCCCTGAAAGCCAGCCGCCAGCCAGGCCAGCAAGCCAGGCTCGGCCGAGGACAAATCCACGGGGGCAACGCCAATTTGGGAAAATCCCAACTGTTGGCCCCAGGTTTGCAGCTGTGACAACAAGCGACTCTGATCGATCACGACGGGAACTCTTTGGACAAGACTCAGATTGTAAAAACCTTGCGCTGGCAGGATGAAGCCGATACCCAGGCATTTGCCCAGGACTTGGCAAGCCGCCCAGCGTTGCGCATGGCAACTCTGGAGTTGCAGGGCGATCTGGGTGCTGGCAAAACCACGCTGGTGCGTCATTTGCTGCGCGCCTTGAACGTACAGGGGCGGATCAAGAGCCCGACTTATGCCGTGGTGGAACCCCACCAGGGCACCACACCCGAGGGTGCGCTGGACATCTGGCACTTTGACTTCTACCGCTTCAATGATCCGCGCGAGTGGGAGGATGCCGGCTTTCGCGATCTGTTTGCCAGTCCCGGCCTGAAGATCAGCGAATGGCCCGAGCAGGCCCGTGCCATCCTGCCCACAGCCGATCTGAGCATTCACCTCCAGGTGCTGGATGATGATGCCCGTCTGGCCACATTGAGTGCACGGACCCCTCTGGGCGAGGCCTTGCTGGCATGAGCAACGCCCCTCTCAGGCCACAGCCCAGTTCCATCACACGCCGTCAGGCGCTGCGGGGCAGCAGCCTGGTGCTGCTGCTGGGCGCGGCGCAACTGGCGAGAGGGGCCACCATCCTGGCGGTTCGGGTCTGGCCAGCATCGGAATACACCCGTGTCACCATTGAATCGGACACGGCCCTGCAAACCCAGACCCTGTTCGTTGCCAACCCGCCACGCCTGGCGGTTGACATCGAGGGCATCGAGCTGAATCCGGCGCTGCGCGAACTGGTTGGCAAGGTTCGCTCGGACGACCCCTTCATCACCGGTGTACGGGTAGGCCAATTCAACCCCACCACAGTGCGTCTGGTACTCGACCTGCGCCAGATGGTGCAACCCCAGGTCTTCACCCTCCCCCCGGTGAAAGCCGGGCAGGCAAACTACGACCACCGCCTGGTGCTGGACCTGTACCCCACCCAGGTAGCCGATCCGCTGGAAGCCCTGATCACCGAGCGTTCAAGAGGTGGTGCCTCCAGTGACCCCCTGGGCGACCTGCTGGCCAAACATCCGGCCATGCAAGCCCCAGTCAGCCCCCAAACCGAAGGATCGACCGCTGCGCCAGCGGCACCGGCACACCCATCGCAGACAGCGCCTACGGATCGCATGATTGTGATTGCGCTGGATCCTGGCCATGGCGGCGAAGACCCAGGGGCCATCGGCCCCAAAGGCACGCGCGAGAAAGATGTGGTGCTGGAGATTGCGATGCGCCTGCGCGACCGCATCAACGGCACCGTGCTGAAAACGCGGCGCGGTCATCTGCCCATGCGGGCCTATCTGACACGTGACGCTGATTACTTTGTACCTCTGCATGTGCGGGTACAAAAAGCGCAACGGGTACAGGCCGATTTGTTCATCAGCCTGCATGCCGATGCGTTTTTCACACCGGAAGCACGCGGTGCCAGTGTGTTTGCGCTCAGCCAGGGTGCGGCCTCCAGCGCGGCAGCACGCTGGATGGCCAACCAGGAAAACCGTGCTGACAGCATTGGTGGCCTGAACATCAAGGTCCGTGATGCCCATGTGCAACGTGCCTTGTTTGACATGAGCACATCGGCACAGATCAATGACAGTCTGAAGCTCGGGCAAGAATTGCTGGGGCAAATTCGACAGATTGGAAAGCTTCACAAGCCGCAAGTCGAACAGGCTGGTTTCGCCGTGCTGAAAGCCCCGGACATTCCCAGTGTGCTGGTGGAAACAGCCTTCATCAGCAATCCGCAGGAAGAAGCCCTGCTGGTGAGCGAAACCTACCAGACACAACTGGCCACAGCCCTCATGGGCGCGATTGAACGCTACTTCCTGCGCAACCCGCCGCTGGCACGCAACCGCGTGACCTGATTCAACGCGGATCGGTCCGGGGTGAGCGACTGGCCCGCCATGAGCCCCACAAAGCGATCAGCCCTGGGACCAGGATCATGCCCCAGATGATTTTTTCAAGATGCCGTTGCACCCAGGCAATGTTGCCAAACCAGTAGCCGGCCAGGCCGATGCCCACCACCCACAGCACCGCGCCCAGGACATTGAAGGCGCTGAAACGTGCGCGATTCATCTGCGCTACGCCCGCCACAAAGGGCGCAAAGGTGCGAATGAACGGCATAAAGCGTGCAATCACAATGGTGATACCGCCATAGCGCTCGTAAAAAGCGTGGGCCTGATCGAAGGCCTTGCGATTGAACCAGCGTGAGTCGTGCCAGCCAAACACCCGCGCGCCCAAGTAACGTCCAATCATGTAATTCGACTGATCCCCCAGCACTGCGGCCGCCAGCAGAACGCCCAGCGCCAAGGGCAGATTCAGCAAGCCCACCCCGCACAAGGCGCCGACAACGAACATCAGCGAGTCGCCAGGCAGAAAGGGCATGACCACCACGCCAGTCTCGACAAACACGATGAGAAACAGCAAGGCATAAACCCAGACGCCATAGGCCTGCACAAAACTTTCAATGTACCGGTCGATGTGAAGGACAAAATCAATGGCAAGTGCAAGAAATTCCATGAGAGGGATTATCCTAGAATCACTCGCGTGAATGCTTCTGCCAGCCCCCGCCGCCCTATCCGGGAATTGCCCGATGAATTGATCAGCCAGATTGCGGCCGGTGAAGTGGTTGAACGCCCCTCTTCCGTTGTGCGTGAATTGGTGGACAACGCACTTGACGCGGGCGCCACCCAGATCCAGGTTCGTTTGCTCGCTGGCGGCGTGCGCCTGATCAGTGTGGAAGACGATGGCGGTGGCATCCCGCATAACGAACTGCCAGTGGCTCTGAAGCGTCACGCCACCAGCAAAATCCAGAACCTGCACGACCTCGAATCGGTCCACACAATGGGTTTTCGCGGCGAGGCCCTGGCGGCAATCGCCTCGGTCTCGGAAATGTCTGTGCTCTCCCGTCCCGCTGGCCAGGAGATGGCCATGAGCCTGGAGGCGCGCAGCGGTGAATTGCGGCCTGTGGCCCGCGCGCCCGGCACCACCGTGGAAGTGCGTGAATTGTTTTTCAGCACACCGGCACGGCGCAAGTTTCTGAAAACCGATGCAACCGAACTGGCCCACTGCGTGGAAGCTGTGCGCCGCCACGCATTGGCGCGGCCGGAGGTGAGTTTCGCCATCTGGCATGAAGGCAAACTGGTGGAGCAATGGCGCAGTCAGACCGGCGAAGACGCACTGGATCGCCGACTGGCCGACGTGCTGGGGGATGACTTCCTGCAGGCTTCGGTGGCAGTGAACCATGTGCTGGGGCCCTTGACTGTGCGGGGTCGCGCTGGCTTGCCCGACGCCGCCCGCTCGCGTGCCGACCAGCAATTTGCCTACGTCAATGGCCGTTTTGTGCGCGACAAAGTGGTGATGCACGCTGCGCGCAGCGCCTACGAAGATGTGTTGCACGGCCAGCGCCAGCCGGTCTATGCCCTGTACATCGAGATGGACCCCTCGCGCGTGGACGTCAATGTCCACCCCACCAAAATCGAGGTCCGGTTTCGCGACAGCCGCGAAATCCATCAGGCGGTACGCCATGCCGTGGAGCAGGCACTGGCCGCGCCACGGGCAGGACAGGCCTTGGGAGAACGCGCCCAGGCACTGGAAGCCTTGCGTGACTTCGGCGCAGTCGCCGCGCCTGCGCGCGAGGTGACGCCTGCCTGGCAACAAGCACGCATGCCGCTGGAAGGTCATCGCGTTCGCGACCTGGCGACACTTTGGCAACCTTCTGCCGAACCTGCCCCCGCCGTGGTGCCGCAGGCACGTGAAGTCCTGCCAGCCACCTGGACGACTCAGGACTGGCCTCTGGGACGGGCCTTGGCTCAATTGCATGGGGTCTACATCCTGGCTGAAAACGCACAAGGCTTGATTCTGGTGGACATGCATGCCGCACACGAGCGCATCGTGTACGAGCGCCTGAAGCAACAGCTTGACAGTACCGGTTTGGGCAGCCAGCCCTTGCTCTTGCCACTGAGCTTTGCCGCCACCCCCGAAGAAATGGCCACAGCGCAAGCACACGCATCCAGTCTGCATGCGCTGGGGATCGAGCTGTCCCCCCTGACGGCCAAAACCCTGGCCGTGCGCGCGGTGCCCGCCTCGCTGGCCGATGGCGATGCTGTTCAGCTCGCGCGCAGTGTGCTCGCAGAATTGGCGCAACACGATGCCAGCACCGTCATTGAGCGTGCCCACAACGAGCTGTTAGCCACCATGGCCTGCCATGGCGCCGTTCGTGCCAACCGCAAGCTGACCCTGGATGAGATGAATGGCTTGCTGCGTCAAATGGAAGAAACCGAGCGCTCGGACCAGTGCAATCACGGCCGGCCGACCTGGCGCGCGCTCAGCATGAAAGAGCTGGACGCCCTCTTTTTGCGGGGGCGCTGAACATGAGTCCCGTGTTGGTGGTGGTCCTGCTCTCGCTGATGCTGGGCATGCAGGCCGTCACCACCGATTTGTATTTGCCCGCCCTGCCCGCACTCACCGAAGGTTTTGGCGCCCAGATGCCGCAGGCCCAGCTGACGTTGACGGCCATGCTGCTCTCTTTTGGCACGTCACAACTGGCCTGGGGCCCGTTGTCGGACCGCTTTGGGCGACGGCCGATCTTGCTGACGGGCGTCTGGGCCTACACCCTGACTGCCTTGGGTTGCACCCTGGCGCCCACGATCGAAACGCTGATCCTCATGCGCTGCCTGCAAGGCGTGGCCATGGGCGCCGTGGTGATGTGCGCCCGCGCCATCGTGCGTGACCTGTACGCGCCCACCGAAGGCGCACGTGTGATGTCGCGCGCCCTTACAGGCTTGGGCATCATCGCCTGCACCAGCGCCCCCCTGGGCGGGCTGCTGGCACAACACATGGGCTGGCGTGCGGTGCTCTCCTTCCTGGTTCTGTTCGGCCTGGCCACAGCGCTGCTGTCTCAGGCACGGTTCAATGAGAGCATCCCGCATCGAAACCCCGGTGCGCTCAAACTCACCGTGCTGCTGCAAACCTGGCTGAGCATTGTTCGTCATCCCACGTTTCTGTGCTTCGCCCTTTTGTCCATGGGGGCCTTCGGCGCCTTGTTCTCGTTTCTGGCCTCGTCTTCTTTTGTCTACATCCAGGTGCTGGGCTTGTCGAAAATTGCCTATGGGTTTGTGCTGTTCACCATCTCGCTGGCGTACATCCTGGGCACACTCATCTGTCGCCGCCTGCTGTTGCGCATCGGCATCCGCAAGACCATTCGGGTCGGCGCCACGCTCTCACTGTGTGGTGGCGTACTGGTTGCTGCGCTGGCCTACAGTGTTGAGCCTTCGGTCGTCACCCTGCTCGGCCCGTTTTACCTCATCATGGTGGCGCATGGCATTCACCAGCCGATTGGTCAAAGCGGCGCCGTCGGCCCCTTTCCGCAAGCGGCTGGTGCAGCCTCCGCGCTCAGTGGCTTTTTGATGATGCTGGTGGCTTTCGCCATTGGCAGCTGGCTGGGATGGCGCATGGATGGCACGGTCTTCCCACTGGTGGAGGCCTTGCTGTTCTGGTCCGTCTGGTTGGCCGTTGTCGGCTGGACACTGGTGCAACGCCATGGGGAACCGCATGCCCCACACTGAATTGGCCTTGCATGCACCGCAAGACTGGACCTGCCTGGTCCTGGCGGGTCCGACGGCGAGTGGCAAGACGGCCATTTCCATGGCCCTGGCAGAGCGTCACCCGATCGAAATCATCAGCGTCGATTCGGCACTGGTCTACCGTGGCATGGACATCGGCACCGCCAAGCCCAGTAGCGACGAGCGTGATCGTGTGCCGCACCATCTGCTGGACATCCGTGACCCTACCGAAAGTTACAACGCGGCAGACTTTGCCCGCGACGCCCAAGCCCTGCTGCGCGACATTCGCGGGCGTGGCAAGTTGCCTGTGCTGGTCGGCGGGACCTTGCTGTATTTCAAAGCCCTGTTCGAAGGCCTGGACGATTTGCCCCAGGCCAATACAGAGGTTCGCGCCAGGATCGAGGCCATGGCTGCCGCCCAAGGCTGGCCGGCGTTGCATGCGCAATTGGCCAGAGTCGATCCCGCCACCGCGGCCCGTCTGGCACCGCGTGATGCGCAACGCATCGGCCGCGCCCTGGAAGTCTGGGAGCTGACAGGTCGCCCCTTGTCCGCCTTTTTCGGACAGAACGCCGCCAGGCATGCAAGCCATGAACGTCCGCTGTGGCTGTCACTGGAACCGCGCGATCGCGCCTGGCTGCACGAACGCATTGCCCGGCGCTTTGACGCCATGCTGGAACAAGGCTTTCTGGACGAGGTGCGTCGTTTGCGCGCGCGCGGGGACTTGCACCCCGATCTGCCTGCCATGCGCTGCGTTGGCTATCGCCAGGCCTGGCAATTGCTGGCCAATGAGCCCTCGACCCAGCCGATTCCCACCAATGGCAAAGCCTTCCAGCAATTCCGTGAGCAAGGCATTGCCGCCACCCGTCAGTTGGCCAAGCGCCAGTTGACCTGGCTGCGCAGCCTGCCGCAACGCAACATGCTGGCGTGTGACACGCCAGATCTCAGCGCGCAAGTCTTGCGCCAACTTGAGCCCCACCTTGAAAGTTCATGTCTTGCCACAGGCCGCCTCGTTTGAGGTGTCCGCCAGCGACAGCGTGCTGATCGGCGCCGAGCGCGCCGGATGGCAATGGCCCAGCGCGTGTCGCAACGGCACCTGCCGCACCTGCTTATGCCAACTGAAGGCTGGCGAGATTCGCTACAGCCTGGCATGGCCGGGCGTCAGCGCAGAGGAAAAGGCGCAAGGCTGGTTTTTGCCCTGTGTGGCCCAGGCGCTTACCGACCTTGTCGTCGACCAACCCGCCGCGCGGCGACAGCCACCGGCCATCCACTTGCTGTGGTCGGACGAGGATCTGCTGGTGCTGGACAAACCCAGCGGCCTCCTGGCGGTGCCCGGCAAAGGCCCGGACAAGCAGGACTGTTTGTCCAAACGGGTCTGCGACCTCTACCCCGAAGCCCGGGTGGTGCACCGCCTTGACCAAGGCACCTCCGGGTTGTTGCTCATGGCCCGCAACCCCGAAGCGCAAAAGCGACTGGGCCAGGCGTTCGAGCAACGCGAGGTAAACAAGCTCTATCTGGCACGGGTGGACGGCGTGATGCCTGTCAGCGCCGATTGGCAAACCATCGATTTGCCCATTCTGCTGGACTGGCCCAACCGGCCCCGGCACATCATCGACGCCAGCGGACGGCACAGCCAAACCTTGTGGCGTTGCCTGGCCACAGATCCAGCCACCCACAGCTCATTGCTGGTCCTGCGGCCCCTGACGGGCCGTACCCATCAATTAAGGGTGCATTTGAATGCCATTGGCCACCCGATCTGGGGTGATGCGCTGTATGCGCCAGCCTCGGTGCAGGCCCGCTCGGATCGCCTGTTGCTGCATGCCTGGCGCCTGGCCTTGCCCCACCCCAGGAGCGGGCAGATCCTGCAGCTGACAGCCCTGCCGCCTGAAGGGCTGCAGCCAGGTCCCGTCAGCGTCGTGTAGTCCTTTCCCCTCAGAATGACCTGGTTCAAGCTTTTCCCTTTCTTTCTTCTGGAGACAAACCATGCGTGAAGTCGTCGTCGTCAGCGGTGTGCGCACCGCCATTGGCACCTTTGGTGGCAGCCTGAAAGACACCCCTCCCACCGTGCTCGGAGCCACTGTGGTGCGCGAAGTCCTGAGCCGCGCAAAAGTGGAAGGCGCAGAAGTGGGCCATGTGGTGTTTGGCCATGTGGTGAACACCGAGCCCAAGGACATGTACCTCTCGCGTGTGGCCGCCGTCGACGGGGGCTGCTCACAGGACACACCAGCCTTCAACGTGAACCGCCTGTGCGGCTCTGGCCTGCAAGCCATCATCTCGGCCAGCCAGGCCATCCTGTTGGGCGATACCGATATCGCGATCGGTGGCGGTGCCGAGAACATGAGCCGCGGCCCCTACGTCAACCTCACCCAGCGCTGGGGCACCCGCATGGGCGACGCCAAACTGGTCGACATGATGACCGGCGCCTTGCACGATCCCTTCCACACCATCCACATGGGTGTCACGGCGGAAAACATTGCCGCCAAATGGGGCATCAGCCGTGAAGATCAGGACAAGCTGGCGCTGGAAAGCCACCACCGTGCCGAGCGCGCCACTGCCGCAGGCTATTTCAAGGACCAGATCGTTCCCGTCATGCTGAAGTCCCGCAAGGGTGAAGTGGCCTATGCCACCGACGAGCATTTCCGCACCGGAGCCACGATGGAGGACTTCTCCAAGCTCAAGCCCGTGTTCATCAAGGAAAATGGCTCGGTCACCGCAGGCAACGCCTCCGGTATCAATGATGCGGCCGCCGCAGTGGTGTTGATGGAAGCCTCGGCTGCAGCCAAAAAAGGCTTGAAGCCTCTGGCGCGCCTGGTGGCCTACGCCCATGCCGGCGTGGATCCGAAATACATGGGCATCGGCCCGGTGCCCGCCACCCAGAAGGCACTGGCCAAAGCCGGCCTGAAAGTCAGCGACCTGGACGTGATCGAGGCCAACGAAGCCTTTGCCGCGCAGGCTTGCGCCGTCAGCCGTGATCTGGGTCTGGACCCAGCCAAGGTCAACCCGAACGGCTCCGGCATTTCACTGGGTCATCCCATCGGCGCCACAGGTGCGCTGATCACGGTGAAGGCTTTGTATGAACTGCAACGCATTCAGGGCCGTTATGCCCTGGTGACCATGTGCATTGGCGGCGGCCAGGGCATTGCCGCCATCTTCGAGCGCTGCTGATCACGCACGGGTGACCCGCAACGGTCACTTCATTGACACGCATCAAGCGGGCCTTTGACAGGCCCGCTTATGCTTGCAGCTCTTCGTTTTCTGCATTTACTGACTTTGGAGTCTTTCATGAGTGACACACTGGCCCCCACGGCTGAGCGACAGGCCACCCTTCACTGGTCCGATGCGCTGGCGTTGGATCTGGACTTCATGGACGACACGCACAAGGAATTTGTAGACCTGCTGGCCCTGACCGAGACTGCCGAGGATGATGCTTTGCTGGCAAGGTTTCAGGCACTGATCGACCACACAGACGACCACTTCGGACGTGAAGATCGCTGGATGAAAGACACCCAGTTTTCATCCTCCAATTGCCACAGCATGCAGCACGATGTGGTGCTGCAGGTGATGCGCGAAGGCCAGCGTCGCGGTCGCGAAGAAAACGATCTGAAACTGGTGCGCGAGTTGGCGCGCGAACTGGGACTGTGGTTTCCGCAGCACGCGCAAAGCATGGATGCGGCACTGGCTTTGCATCTGCGCCGTGTGGGTTACGACGCCGAAACCGGCATCGTGCACCAGCCGGCTGCCCTGCCTGAAGGCGAAATCCACGGCTGCGGCGGCGCCACCTGCTCCTGACAGACGGCGGCGTCAGCTGCCGTAACGCTGACGCGCCAGCGCAGCGCCTTCCACCAGCGCCCTGAGTTTGGCTTCGGCGACCGCACGGCTCATCGGTGCCAGGCCGCAGTTGGTACAGGGCAGCAATCGCGCCTTGGGCACAAATTGCAGGGCCTTGCCAATCGTGTCAGCAACCTGCTCGGGCGTTTCGACCACATCGCTGGCCACATCGATGACCCCTACCAGCACGTCCTTGCCTTCGAGCAAAGCCATCAGATCCATGGGCACATGGGAGTGATAACACTCCAGGCTGACCTGCTGGATGCTGCTCCTGGCCAGGGCCGGAAAGACTTTTTCATATTGGCGCCATTCCTCGCCCAGTGACTGCTTCCAGTCAATGTTGGCCTGAATGCCATAGCCGTAGCAGATGTGAACGGCTGTGGTGCAACGCAGGCCCTGCGCGGCGCGCTCCAGCGCCTTGACGCCCCAGTCGGCGGCGGCATCCAGGTAGACATTGAACGCTGGCTCGTCAAACTGGATGATGTCCACACCATCGGCTTGCAAGGCCAAAGCTTCCTGGTTGAGCAACTCGGCGAAGGCAAAAGCCATCTTGATGCGCCCTTCCTCGCCTTCACCGTAGTAGCGGTCGGCCACCGTGTCCACGATCGTCATCGGGCCGGGCAAGGTGAACTTCAGTTTGCGCTGGGTATGGGCACGCGCGAGTTGGGCTTCAAAAGCATGGACACGACCTTTCAAGCGCAACGGAGCCACCACCTGCGGCACCATGGCGTCGTAGCGGTTGTTGCGGATGCCCATCTTCACCTTGTTGACAAAGTCGATGCCCTCCACCTGCTCCAGAAAGCCGTGCACAAAATGCTGGCGCGCCTGCTCGCCATCGCCAATGATGTCCATGCCCGCGTCTTCCTGCGTTTTCACCCACAACAGGGTGGCATCGGCTTTTGCCTGACGCAGCGCATCCCCTTCGGCACGCCACTGAGGCCACAGCTTCTGCGTCTCGGCCAGCCATTCGGGTTTGGGCAGACTGCCCGCAATCGACGTTTCAAACATGGGGAATCTCTTGAGGTCAGGAAGCTGTCACCGACAGCGAAAAGGCCTGGGCCAACAGCTCATAGGAGCGTCGCTGGGCGGCCGGGTCATGGGTCCAGGTGATGATCACCAACTCATCGACATCCAATTGCTGCGCAAGTTTTTCCAGCTTGTCGCGAACCTGTTGCGCATCGCCGACCAGGGCATTGGCGCGCAAGGAAGACAGCGCAGCCTGCTCGGCCGGCGCATACGCACGCGGCGCATGTTCGGGTGCCAGCAACGGGCCGATGCGCCCCAGGTTGCGGTCCATGCGCCAGCGCGCCCGGCTCTCGAACAAGCGCCAGGCTTCGGCCTCGGTGTCTGCGGCCAGGGCCCAGACACAGACGGTGGCCTGCGGTTGAGACAAATGCTCACTGGGACGAAAGTTGCTGCGGTACAAGTCCAGCGCCTGCGCTGCCCCTTGCCCATCGGTGATGAAATAAGCGAAAGCGTACGGCAAGCCCAGATGCGCCGCGAGTTGGGCGCCATAGTCAGAGCTGCCCAGCATCCACAGTGTGGGCGAGGTGGGGCCACTGGGGTAGGCAAACACGCCATGGCCGGGATGCCCTGCAGGAAGGGGTTCGCCCTGCACCCAGGCTTGCAAGGCCATGACTTGCTGGGGAAATTGCTCCGAGGCATAGCGGTCAGGGTTCAGCAATTGCGCCGTGCGGCCATCGCTGCCTGGCGCGCGCCCCACACCCAGGTCAATGCGCCCCGGCGCCAGGGCATCGAGCACGCGGAATTGTTCGGCCACTTTCAGCGGCGCGTAATGGGGCAGCATCACCCCCGCACTGCCCAGACGGATGCGCTGGGTTTGCGTCGCCAGGCCGGCCATGAGCACCTCGGGCGCGGAACCGACGATGCTGGGGTGACTGTGATGCTCGCTGACCCAGAAACGATGGTAGCCCAGCCTCTCGCAATGCTGGGCCAGTTGAACGGTTTGACGAATGGCATCGGCCTGGTGCCGCCCCTGGGCAGCGACCGACTGGTCCAACACGGAAAGCTTGATCATGCGCGTCAGCTTAACAAGCCTGGATTAACCTTGCGATGCCTCGGCTTCCTGCAAGGCGCGCCACATCACTTTGCCGCTGCCGCTCTTGGGCAAAGCCTCGACAAACTGGACCAGCCGCGGTGCCTTGTAGACGGCCATGTTCTCATGACACCACTGAATGATGTCCTGCTCGCTGACTTGCCCTTTATGGGATGCGCGCAACACCACCACCGCTTTCACGGTTTCTCCACGGTAGGGATCGCGCGCGGAAATGATGCAAGCCTCCTGGATGGCTGGATGACGGAACATCAGCGCCTCCACCTCGGCGGGCCAGACCTTGAAGCCGCTGGCATTGATCATGCGCTTGAGACGGTCGGTGATGAAGAAATACCCTTCTTCATCGACGCGGCCCAGGTCACCCGAGCGGAAAAACCGCTTGCCGTCGATTTCAATGAACACATCGGCCGTGGCATCCGGACGTTTCCAATAGCCTTCGAACACCTCGGGGCCATGGATCACGATTTCCCCCTGCTCGCCCTGTGGCACTTCTTTCAGGGTTTCAGGATCGATGACGCGCGCATCGGTACTGATGTAGGGCACCCCCAGACATTGCTGCTTGGGCCGGTCAGGCGGGTTGCTGTGGGAGGGTGCGGCAGTTTCGGTCAAACCATAACCCTCGACGTAGCGCAGGCCATACAGATCGAACAGGCGCTGGGCCACGGCCTGGGGCATGGCCGCTCCGCCGCCGCTGATGCTGTTGATGCTGCTGAGATTGAATTTGTCGAAATTCGGACTGCCCAGCAAATCAATCACCATGGTTGGAATGTTGGGCCAGCTGGTGACGCGGCGCTTGGAAATCAGATGCCCCGCGAACTCCCGGTCCCAACGCGGCATGATCACCAGCGTGGCACCCGAATACATGGCCGCGTGCATCACTGCAACGATGCCGGTGATATGAAACATCGGCACCACGCACAGCACCACGCTTTCATGCGAGCCCGTGCCCCACAAAGTGCCGGCAATCGCGTTGTGCATCACACTGCGATGAAGGTGCATGCACCCTTTGGGCAAACCGGTGGTGCCGCTGGTGTAGGGCAGCAAGGCCATATCGTGTATGCCCACCTCCAGCGCAGGCGCAGGCTCGTCCTGGGCCAACGCATCCTCCCAGCGCCAGGCCTGCCCGCCGCTCAGCACCGGCAGGGGATGGCGCGTCATCAACCAGTCATGCCACTGTGCCGGTGGCGCTTCGTCGCCTGCACTCTGGGCATCAAAGCCATCGGACAAATGCGTGACGATCAGGTGCTGCAGCCGTTGATCCGCTGGCAAGGCGTTGCTCGCTTGCGCCAGCGCCTCGGCCAGATCAGCCGTGGTCAGCGCCACACGTGTGTCCGGATCGGTGATGTAGTGCTTGAGCTCTTCGGCTCGGTTCATGGGGTTGACCGGCACCACCACCGCATTGGCACGCAGGATGGCGAAATGGGCGATCACCAGTTGTGGGCAATTTTGCATGTTCAGCACCACCCGATCGCCACGCTTCACGCCCAGGCTGTGCAACTTTGCCGCCAGCCGCTCGGCCTGGCGTGCCAACTCACCATAGCTGTAGCGCGTGCCAAAAAAGATCAGGGCGTCCTTGTGCGGATAGCGTCGGGCGTTGGTCGCCACGTTGTCCCAAAGAGAAGTCTCGGGCAGGGTGATGCTGTGGGGCAGGCGCTTGGGCCAGAATTCGTGATGCGGTCTCATGGTCTCTCCATGACGCGAGCCTAGCGGGCCTGATACCCGCTGTCATTGGGGAAGCCCCGCAAGCGTCACGTGCGTGACGGCCTGGACCGTCAGGCGATTTCCGTGTCCTGCCCGTGGCGCTGGCTCAGTTGCCGCAGGCTGAGCAAGGCATGAAAGTAGCCGTGCAGCCACCCCATGTCGAGCGGCTTGCGCAGCCACTGCACACCTTCGGGCAAACCGCCTTTGCGCGCAACTTCAGCGGCGCTCATGCCCGTGATCGCCAGCACTGCCATGCCTGACAGCTGAGGATGCTGATTCAAACGGCGGATCAGCTCAAAGCCATCCACGCCAGGCAAGCGCAAATCGGTGATCAGCACCTGGGGTTTCAGAACCGGCAAATCCAGCAAGGCTTCGATGGCTGAAGTCATGCAGGTGGCATCGATCGCCAGATCCCATTTGTCAAAGTGGGCCTGCAGGGTGCGCAGTAACATCGTGTCATCTTCCACCACCAGCACGCGCAAACGCTCGCTGCCGTTGAGAATGGAATGGGAGGGTGAATGGTGACGGCGTTGGTAGTCCTCGACCGATTGCAAGGAAATGCGTCGGTGCCCACCTTGGGTTTTCCAGGCCTGAAGCTCGTTTTTTTCGACGAGGCTTTGCACCGTGCCCACCGAAAGATTCAGCAACTTGGCTGCGTAACTGGTGCCGCAATAATCATCGCCGGCTTCTGGAATGGCTTTGTGACTCATGAAGGGATCCTCTTGCAAAATGTGCCCAGCATCCAAGGCACAGGATTGAATGAAAGAGCACTTAGGTTAACACTTAAATCAACAATTGAATTATTTTTAAATCAATTTAATCCAAATTTATGAATTCACACAATGACAGCTTGACGGCCATCCCCGGCTTGTGGGTCGGCCATGACCAGGACAGCCGCCGCCCCACCGGGTGCACCGTGGTGCTTTGCCCACAAGGCGCCGTAGCCGGCGTGGATGTGCGGGGCGCTGCCCCAGGCACGCGTGAAACAGATTTGCTGTCACCGGGCAACATGGTTCAGCAGATTCACGGCATCACCCTGTGTGGTGGCAGTGCGTTTGGCCTGGACGCAGCCAGCGGCGTGATGCGCTGGCTTGAAGCCAAGGGCCACGGTCTGTCGATTGGCACGGTCAGAATTCCCATCGTGCCGGCGGCTGTGGTCTTCGACCTCTGGGTAGGCGATGCCCGCATCCGTCCCGATGCCGCGTCAGGTTACCGAGCCTGTGAGGCGGCCAGCCGTGATCCTGTGGCGCAAGGCAACGTCGGTGCAGGCGCAGGTGCCACCGTGGGAAAAGTATTTGGACCTCAACGCGCGATGAAAGGCGGCGTGGGCAGTGCGGCGCTTCAGGTGGGCGATGTGATTGTGGCGGCACTGATTGTCTGCAATGCGCTGGGGGACGTGGTCGACCCCCACACGGGGGCCTTGATCGCCGGTGCGCGTGAGAGCGCAGACAGTCTGAGATTGCTCAACACCGTCCAGGCGCAGTTACGTGGCGAGAACGCGCGTCATCTGTCTGTGGGAAGCAACACCACGATTGGCGTGATTGCCACCAATGCCAGCTTGAACAAATCACAGGCGCAGCGCCTGGCCCAACTCGGTCACGACGGACTGGCGCATGCCATCCGGCCGGTGCACACCCCGCTGGATGGCGATACGCTGTTTGGCCTGGCCACCGGCGAAGTCGCCAGTGCCCCCGACATGATGCTTCTGTCCACCCTGGCCGCCGAAGTTGCCGCGCGCGCCACAGTGCGCGCCGTACAGGCCGCGCAGAGTTTGCGCATTGGCGATGGGTGGTGGCCTGCGGCGTCGGATTTGCCGACGCCGGCATGATTACTTCAAAGCCTTGAATCGCACGCGTTTGGGCTTGGCGCCCTCTTCGCCCAGGCGCTTCTTCTTGTCGGCTTCGTACTCCTGGTAGTTGCCATCAAAGAACACCCATTGCGAATCACCTTCGCAAGCCAGGATGTGGGTGGCAATGCGGTCCAGGAACCAGCGATCGTGGCTGATGACCATGACACTGCCGGCGAATTCCAGCAAGGCGTCTTCCAGCGCACGCAAGGTTTCCACATCCAGATCGTTGGAAGGCTCATCCAGCAGCAGCACGTTGCCGCCCGCAATCAGTGTCTTGGCCAGGTGCAAGCGGCCGCGCTCACCACCGGACAAACTGCCGACACGCTTTTGCTGATCGCCGCCGTTGAAGTTGAAGCGGCCGCAATACGCACGGCTGGGCATTTCGAATTTGCCGACGGTGAGAATGTCCAGGCCACCCGACACGTCTTCCCAGACGGTTTTGTCGTTGGAGAGATCGTCACGCGTCTGATCGACAAATGCCATCTGAACAGTTTTGCCAATCGTCACCTCACCACTGTCGGGCTGTTGCTGGCCCGCAATCATGCGGAACAGCGTGGATTTGCCTGCGCCGTTGGGACCAATGATGCCCACGATGGCGCCAGGCGGAATTTTGAAACTCAGATTGTCAATCAGCAAACGATCCCCAAAGGATTTGCTGACGTTCTTGAATTCGATGACTTCGTTGCCCAATCGTTCGGCCACAGGGATGAAGATTTCCTGCGTCTCGTTGCGTTTCTGGTATTCCAGGCTGGACAGTTCCTCGAAGCGAGCGATGCGCGCCTTGCTCTTGGCCTGCCGGCCTTTCGGGTTCTGGCGCACCCACTCCAGCTCTTTCTTCAGCGCTTTGGCACGGGCTTCTTCGCCCTTTTGCTCTTTCTCCAACCGGTCCTGCTTCTGGTCGAGCCAGGTACTGTAGTTGCCCTTCCAGGGAATGCCGTGACCGCGGTCGAGTTCGAGAATCCATTCGGCAGCGTTGTCCAGGAAATAACGGTCGTGGGTGATGGCCACCACCGTGCCAGGGAAGCGTGACAGAAACTGCTCCAGCCAATCCACCGATTCGGCATCCAGGTGGTTGGTGGGCTCGTCCAGCAGCAGCATGTCCGGCTTGGACAGCAACAGCCGGCACAGCGCGACACGACGTTTTTCACCCCCCGAGAGGTTTTGGATCACGGCATCCCAGGCAGGCAGGCGCAGTGCATCGGCAGCGATTTCCAGCTGGTGTTCGCTGTCGGTGCCAGCTGCGGCAATGATGGCTTCCAATTCGCCCTGCTCGGCCGCCAGCTTGTCGAAGTCGGCGTCAGGCTCGGCATAGGCCGCATAAATTTCTTCCAGGCGGTTCTTGGCGGCCAGCACCTCACCCATGCCGCCTTCGACGGCCTGGCGCACCGTTTCCTCAGGCGCGAGTTGCGGCTCTTGGGGCAGGTAACCGATCTTGATGCCCGGCATCGGAATCGCTTCGCCTTCAATTTCCTTGTCCACACCGGCCATGATTTTCAGCAGTGTGGATTTGCCCGAGCCGTTCAGGCCCAGCACGCCAATCTTGGCCCCCGGAAAAAAGCTGAGGGAAATGTCTTTCAGGATCTGTCGCTTCGGCGGCACGATCTTGCCGACGCGGTTCATGGTGAAAACGTATTGGGCCATGGTGGAATGTTCTTTCTGTGGGGGAAATGCGCAAAGCGCGATCCAAACCTTCGATTATCGCGGCAATGGCCGCCTTTTCATGCGACAATTCTTTTCGTTGCCGCCACCAGGAGCCGCAACATCAGCATTTTGCTGGGGCAGAGTCCAAACACCTTGTTTGTGAATCGCGCCCGACTTTTGATCCCTCGGTCTCTCTCTGGTTGCCCTGCGTGCATGGCAAAGCAGACCGAACCCTGCGCCGGACCAGGCGCCCCACCATGAACTTTGATGATCTGAAATTGGCTCCGGCCATCCTGAAAGCTGTGCGCGAGCAAGGCTACGACACACCCACACCCATTCAAGCCCAGGCTATCCCTGCGGTGCTGGAAGGCCACGACCTGCTGGCTGGCGCACAAACCGGCACGGGCAAGACGGCGGCATTCACCCTGCCCCTGCTGCACAAACTCACGATGAGTCGCAGTGCCACCAACAAATTTGGTGTTTATGGCATCCGTGCTCTGGTACTGACGCCTACACGCGAGCTTGCGGCACAAGTGGAGGAGTCGGTGCGCGCCTATGGCAAATACCTGCAACTGAACTCGGCCGTGATTTTTGGCGGCGTGGGCATGAACCCGCAGATTGACCGCCTGCGCAAGGGCGTCGACATTCTTGTGGCCACGCCAGGCCGCCTGCTTGATCTGCAACAGCAAGGCCACCTGGACCTGAGCACGGTGCAAGTCCTGGTGCTGGACGAAGCCGATCGCATGCTCGACATGGGCTTCATCCACGACGTCAAGAAAGTGCTGGCACTGGTCCCGCAGGACAAGCAAAGCCTGCTGTTCTCTGCCACCTTCAGCGACGAAATCCGCGACCTGGCCAACAACCTCTTGCGCAATCCGCAAAGCATCCAGGTCACACCGCGCAACACCACCGTGCAACGCATCACACAGCTGATTCATCCGGTGGGTCGTGGCAAAAAGAAAGCCTTGCTGGCTCACATCATTCAAACCCACAACTGGAGCCAGGTGCTGGTGTTCACCCGCACGAAGTTTGGCGCCAACAGCGTGGCCGATTACCTGACCAAGCAAGGCATCACCGCCATGGCCTTGCACGGCAACAAGAGCCAGACCGCGCGCACGCAGGCCCTGGCCGGTTTCAAGAGTGGCGATATTCGTGCCCTGGTGGCCACCGATATCGCGGCACGTGGCATCGACATTGACGATTTGCCGCATGTGGTGAACTATGAGATCCCCAATGTCAGCGAAGACTATGTGCACCGCATTGGCCGAACTGGCCGCGCAGGCGCCAGCGGCGAAGCCGTCAGCCTGGTGTCGCTGGACGAAGAAGGCTTCATGAAGGAGATCGAACGCTTCACCCACCAGCAAATCGAGGTGAAGGTCATCGACGAATTTTTGCCCGAAGCGGATGAAAAGGCCGAACCCATTGCCATGGGACGCCAGACCATCTGGGGCGGCTTGGGCAAACCGCCCAGCCGCGAAGTCATGGCCGCTGCGGCCAAAGCGGCGCGCACCGAGATGATGGAGCGCATTCGCGAGAAAAAGGGCAATGCGCCGGCCCGTGGCAAATCCGGTGGCCAGGGCCAAGGGCGCCAGCCACGTCCCCATGGCGATATCAACCGCGACCGCCCGTTGGGAGAGGATGGCCAACCCGTGGCCGCACGCCCTCCGCGTCCCCAGCAAGGCCAAGGCCCTCGCCCACAAGGCGATCGCAATGGCCCGCGACGTCCGCGCAATGACCGTCCGCAAGGCCCGCGCCTGGATGCACAAGGCTTGCCCATGGAACACGGCGACGATGATTTTCAGCCACGCGAAAACGCTCACCTGGGGACACAGAGTGGCGTGAACGCCTTTGGCCACAAAACCCAGAACAAGGGACAGCGCCAGCCAGACCCGACCCGCACCAGCGTGGATCTGATGAGTGAACGCCGTGGTGGTGGTGGTGGTGGTGGCGGTGGTGGCCGTCGTCGCAACGGCGGAGGCTCAGGAGGTGGCGGTTTTGGGGGCGGTCGCCGCTCGGGTGGTGGCGGTGGCGGCGGTGGCCGCAGCGGTTTCCCGCGTTAACGCAGCACCTGCACCACGCGGCTCACCATTTCGGTGAGCGGCGTTTCAATGTCCAGGGACACCACGCGTTCGTCTGCCTGCGGCATCTCCAGCGTATCGAGCTGGCTTTGCAAAAGCGACGGTGGCATGTAATGCCCGGGGCGACGGCTCATCCGTTGCTGCAGCACCGCGGCATCCCCGTGGAGATGCACAAACCACGCGTCGGGCGCACCGGCGCGAAGAATATCCCGATAGGTTCGGCGTAAAGCGGAACAGGACAAGACCAAAGATGTCCCCTGCGCACGAGACTGTGCCATGCGTGCCGACAAGGTTTGCAGCCAGCCCCAGCGATCGTTGTCCGTCAACGGCGTGCCCGCCGCCATCTTCGCCACATTTTCTGGGGGGTGGAACTGATCTCCCTCAGAAAACTCGCAATGCAAGGTCTGTGCGAGCGCCTGGCCAACGGTGCTTTTGCCGCAGCCGCTGACCCCCATCACCACCAGGATCGCTGGCTCAGCCAATGCGTTGCTCGGTCTGGCCATCGAACAGATGCACTTTGCCGGTGTCCACATTCAGGTGAACGGTGTCGCCCGGCTGCACGGTGGTGCGGCCATGCAGGACCACGGTCAACTGCGATTGACCGACTTGCACCAGCAACTCGGTTTCGGCGCCCGTCGGCTCGACGACCACCACTTGCGCGGCCACGCCCGGTCCCTGGCTGGACAAGGCAATGTCGGTGGGGCGAATGCCGTAATGAACCGATTGACCATCCTTGGCGCCGGCTTGCGCCCCCAGGGGCCAGGCTGCGCCTTCTGCCTGAACCGACAGACCTTGCACCACCCCCTTGAGCACGTTCATGGCGGGTGAGCCAATGAACTGCGCCACAAAAAGATTGCCCGGCCGATCGAACAATTCCAGCGGGGTGCCGATCTGCTCGATGATGCCGTCGTGCATCACGACGATGCGGTCGGCCATGGTCATGGCCTCGATCTGATCGTGGGTCACATACACCGTTGTGGTTTTCAGCCGCTGGTGCAGCTCCTTGATTTCTGCGCGCATGGCCACACGCAGCTTGGCATCCAGGTTGGACAAGGGTTCGTCGAACAGGAAGACCTTGGGGTCGCGCACAATGGCACGGCCCATGGCCACGCGCTGACGCTGACCACCCGACAACTCGCGCGGGTAGCGTTCCAGCAAATGGTCCAGATTCAGGATGCGCGCGGCATGGGCCACGCGCTCCTGGGTGACGGCGGCATCGGCTTTGCGAAGGCGCAGGCTGAAGGCCATGTTCTCGCGCACGGTCATGTGCGGATACAAGGCATAGCTCTGGAACACCATGGCAATGTCACGGTCCTTGGACTCCAGCTCGTTGACCACGCGGTCATCGATCAGAATTTCGCCGCTGGTGATTTCTTCCAGGCCAGCCAGCATGCGCAACAAGGTGGATTTGCCACAGCCCGACGGCCCGACCAGCACCACGAATTCGCCATCGCGAATGTCAAAGCTGATGCCGTGCAGGATGTCGGTCTTGCCAAATGATTTTTTAACGGTACGAAATGAAACGGTCGCCATGATGTTCTTTCAGGATTTGACGGCGCCGGCGGTCAGGCCAGACACCATGTAGCGCTTGAAGGTGTAATAAATTGCGGCAGGCGGCAAGGCATAGATCAGCCCCGTGGTCATCAGCAATTCCCAGGGCGAGTCATCCGCCGAGAGGAAGTTGCCCAGGGCCACGGCCACCGTCACACTCTTGTCGTTGGACAGCAGCAAGAAGGCATACAGGTATTCATTCCAGGCCAGCAACAGCGAATAGGTACCCACCGCCACCAGTGAGGGCACCATCAGGGGCAGGTACACCATCCAGAACAACTGCAAGGGCGATGCGCCGTCCATGCGGGCTGCCTCGTCAAGCTCATAAGGCAGTTTGTCCGAAGCCTGCTTGAGCACCCAGATGCAATAAGGCGAGGCAATCGTCACCATGGCCAGAATCAGGGCCCACTGGCTGTTGAGCAAACCGTACAGGCCCATGGTCTTGTACATCGGCACAGCCAGAAACGCCGCAGGAATGAAGTAGGTGAACAGGGCCATGTTCATGACCGTGCGACCACCCTTGACTTTCAAGCGGCTGATCGAAAACGCCGCAAAGGTGGCAATCAACAGCGTCAGAAACCCCACCGTGAGCGCGATCAGCAAAGAGTTGCCCATTTGCACCCAGAAGTGGTCCAGGTAGAAGTGCTTCTGATGAAACACAAAATCGAAGTTCTGTAACGTCGGCTCCTTGGGCCACAGGCGCCCCGAGGTGGCCGAGTCTTTCGACGAGATGGTGAAAACAAACATGTGGTAGATCGGCACCAGCGTCCAGATGAACACGGGGATACCGATCAGCAACAACTTGGCTTCAGTGGCAATCGCCTTGAATGTGATTTTTTTCATGGTCTGGCCTTACTTGGACAAGCGTTTCATCATGAAGTACACCAGCGGCAGGACCAAGGGCAAAGCCACCACAATCGAGGCCATGGCCAGGTCCACCTGATCCAGGCGCAGATAGCGGATGCCCAGCGTGGCCAGCACATGCGTGAGGTCTGCGGGCCCCCCCCCCGTCAACAGGTACACGCTGTTGAAATCACCCAAGGTCCAGATCATGGACAACAAGGTGGAGGTCAGGTACAGGGTCTTCATGGAAGGCCAGGTGATGAAACGGAATTTCTGCCAGTTGGTGGCACCGTCCACCGAAGCCGCTTCGTATTGCTCGGTCGGAATGGCCAGGCGACCCGCGACCAGAATCAGGGTCCAGAACGGCAAGGATTTCCAGATGTGCATCAGCATCGAAAAGATCAATGCCAAGGTCGGATCATTCAGCCAATTGGGACCATCCAGGCCCGTCAGTCGGAAGATGGTGGCGTTGATCACGCCCCACTCCGGGTTGAGCATGAAACGCACCGACAGAATGGTCGGAATCGAAGGCACAGCCCAAGGCAGAATGAACAAGGCAGACAAAGCCTTGATCCACCAGCGGGTCTGGATAAAGAAGCCGGAAAGCACCAGCGCAATCACCATCTTCACATTGATCGCCACGACCAGGAAGAACACGGTGTTGATCGCCGTGCGAAAGAAAATCGGATCGTCAAACAGCTGCACATAACTTTCCGGATGACGCGCCAGCCACAGGCCATAACACACCGGGTACAGCACAAACACCAAGAAAATCAGCAAATAAGGGATGACCAGCACACGGCCCCAAAACTCCCAGGGAGACACACCACGCGCAGGCGAGGCACTTGGAGGCAAGGTCATTGAATTAGACATCGTCACACTCGAAAAAAGAGCGGCTGCCCCGAAGGACAGCCGCTGTTAGCAAAAAAATCAACGCGCGACGGTTTTGATGCGCTCGATCATTTCGTCGACCGCCTTGTCAACCGGCACTTTCTCGTTCAGCACGCGATTCAAAGCCTTGGCCCAGACGTTTTCATTGTTCAACTGGGTGAAGCGGAAGTTCTTGGTGAACTCGAAAGTCGAGGTACCGGCCATGAACTGGTTGTAGACGGCCTTGCGGTGCACATCATCCTGCCAGAACTTGCTTTGCTGACCTGCTTTGGTCACGGGGAACCAGCGGCCCAGAGAACCTTCCACATAAGGCATCAGGTTGTCTTCGTTCAGCATGAAGGACACGAAGTCCTTGGCACGCGCCTTGTTCTTGGCATCCTTGAAGATCACGCCGGTCTTGATGGCCGCGCGATAGGTCATTTTGGTGCCGTCGGGCTTGCTCGGAAAACCAGCCGTCTTCACCAGTTCGGTGTAATTCTTCTTGGCGGTGGCACGCTGTGCTTCCGTCAGGGCGCTGTTGTTCATGTCATCCAGCCACTTTGCCGCGATGGAAATCGTAGCGTTGTGGGTCATGACCGTGGTGCGGTTGTGGAAGGCCACGTTGTTATCCGGATCTTTCCAGCTGGTGGAAGACGGCGGCGTGCAACCCTTGCTGTAGACAGCCGTGTAATCGGTCACCGCAGCGATCAAACCTTTGCGAACATCGGGATCGTCCACCAGCAGCTTGCCAGAGTCGCTGACCAGCTTGATGTTGTAGGCGTCCATGAAGGTCAGGAACGAGAAGAAGGAGTCGGTGGAGTCCACGCCCATGGGTTGGCCAATGCCGAAAGTGCGGTTGCCGGTTTTCTGGCGGTGGGCCGGCTGGACTTTCTCGCACCAGAAATTCCAGTACTCTTTCCAGGTGGTCGGAATGTCGGACTCTTTGAAACCAGCATCCGCCAGCATGTCACCCCAGTACTGGATGTGCATGGTCTGCTGCTTGATCGGGAAAGCGTAGTACGTGCGGGTTTGAGCCTTGTTGTTGAACAGGAAGGTGGTTTCCACCGTGTTCGGGGCAAAGCGCGCACGGATCGGGTTGATCACGCTGGAGATGTCTTCCAGTTTGCCGTCATAGGCCCATGAAGCGGTGGTCTGGAAATCGTAGGTGTCCGAGTAGGCCACATCCGGGGGATTGCCGGAATCGAGCGCAGCCACGGTCTTGGGAATCATGTCCTGGATCGGGTACTGGGACAGTTCGATCTTGACGTTCTTGTTTTTGGCCTCGTACTTTTTGATGGCCGAGAACAGCGCATCGTCTTCGGCCTTGTAAAAGCCTTTCACCCACCAGACGGTGAGTTTTTCCTGGGCACTGGCCTGGCCTGTGGCCACCAGACCCGCAGCCACCAGAGCGGCCGCAAACACGGTTTTCAATTTCATGGGTTGTCTCCTTGTTGAATGGGAACGTGGTTGAAAAATCAGTGCACCGACAGCTGCGGCGCAGGACGCCCCAGCTGTGGAAGGCGCCGGCGCGTGGCCAGCACCTGTTCGATGTCGAGGTAGGCGCTGTCGATCAGCTTCACAATGGCTTTCTCGGCGCGTTCCGGCGCTCTGTCAATGACCGCATCCAGCACGGCACGGTGCATGGACAGGGACTGCGCAGGGCCATTGTGTTTGGTGGTGGAAATCTCAAAGCTGGTGCGCAGCAAGGCATTGAGGACCTTGCTCATTTGCACCAGCATGCGATTGCGCGAGGCACGCAGCAGACCCTGATGAAACCGCAGGTCATAGGTGATGTAATCGCCCCCGTGCTCAACGGCATGTTTCATGCCCGCATAAGCGGCCTCGATTTCCTCGATGTCCTGTTCGTTGGCGCGCGATGCGGCCAGCTTGACCGCCGCAGGCTCGACCACGCGCCGAAGGTCCTGCAAATCACGCAAAAATTCGGTGGGCAGGCCTTTCTTGGCTTGCCAGGTGATCACATCGGGATCGAACCAGTTCCATCGGTCTTCCGGCAGCACCCGCGTCCCCACTTTGGGGCCTGTCACGATCAGCCCTTTGGCCACCAGCGATTTGACGGATTCACGGACCACAGTGCGACTCACGCCCAGCTCTTCACACAGAAGGGGCTCGGCAGGCAGGTTACCGCCTACGGGGTAACGCCCCGAGACGATCGCCTCCCCCAGAAAATCGACAGTGCTGCCGTGAACGTTCTTGATCATGTCCAACCCAATGCTGTGCTCTTATCATATGACGATTAAACCCGGGAGCGATCATCGCTTTCCCTAGTTCATCGCCCTCAGTCAGGCACGGCACTCCGGCACGGGCGAAGGCAGCGGCTGGCCCTTGAAATGCGCATTCAGATTGGCCAGCGCACGGTCGGCCATGGCACGGCGCGTCTCCATGGTGCCACTGGCCATGTGCGGCGTCAGCACCACGTTTTGCAAAGCGCGCAATTCCGCGGGCACCTTGGGTTCGTCCAGGTAGACATCCAGACCCGCGCCAGCGATGCGCTTGTGCTTGAGGGCATCGATGAGTGCGGGCTGATCCACCACCGAGCCACGCGCCACGTTCACAAAATAGCCCTTGGGACCCAAGGCCTCGAAGACTGCGGCATTGATCATGCCGCGCGTGCCATCTCCCCCGGGCGTGATGGCCAGCAGGAAATCCACCTCGGCTGCCAGTGCCTTGGCCGTGGGGTAGTACGGGTAAGGCAGATCGGCTTTCTGGCTGCGCGCCGTGTAGGAAATTTTCATGTCGAAAGCCTGCGCACGCTTGGCGATCGCCTGGCCAATGCGTCCCAGCCCCACGATGCCCAGGCGTGCGCCAGTGAGCTTCTTGGTCAGGGGGTACGGGCCGTCCAGCCAGTCGTTGTTACGCACAAAACGGTCGGCCTGAGGAATCTGGCGCGCCACCGACAACAGCAAGCCCATGGCCAGATCGGCCACATCGTCATTCAGCACATCCGGCGTGTGCGTCACCACGATGCCACGCTCCTTGGCCGCTTGCACATCCACCCCGTCATAGCCCACGCCGAACACCGAGATGATCTCCACGTTGGGGAACAAGGACAGCAGGTTGCGATCCACCTTGGACTCGCCGCCGCCGATGATGCCGCGCACGCGGGTCAAGGCATCCGGGTCGGTGATGTGGGCATTGTCGTGCACCATGTAGGCTGCCTGCAAATCGGTCATCAGGAACGGCGGCAGGTTGGATACGCGCAAAATATCGATGCTGTCCATGGGGTCTCCTCGGGCCAGTGAATGGTCAATCATCATATGATAATAGATGCAATGAAACGTTTTGACTTTGTCGCGCTGGGCGAGCCGATGGTGGAGTTCAACCAGACACATCCCGATCGCCCCGACTACCTGCAAGGTTTCGGTGGGGACACCAGCAATGCCACGCTGGCCGCCGCTCGCGCGGGTGCCCGCACGGCCTATCTCAGCCGCCTGGGTGACGACACCTGGGGCCGTGCCCTGCTCGCACTGTGGGCGCAAGAAGGCGTGAACACCGAGGCTGTGGCCATCGATGCCACTGCGCCGACTGGGGTTTACTTCGTGACCCATGGCGCGCAAGGCCATGAATTCAGTTACCTGCGTGCAGGCTCGGCCGCCAGCCGCATGACCCCCGAAAACTTATCGGCCGCATCACGCCAGGCGATTCAGGATGCGCACTGGCTGCATGTGTCCGGCATTTCCACGGCGATTTCCACCAGTGCCTGCGATACCGTGCTGGCCGCCATGGCCTGGGCCCGCAGCTGTGGTACCCAAGTGTCATTGGATGCGAACCTGCGCCTCAAGCTTTGGCCCCTGTCGCGCGCCCAGGCCTGTCTCAAGCAGGCCATCACGCTGTGCGACCTGTTCCTTCCCAGCGAAGACGAAGTCATGCCACTCATGGGCGCCGAAGACCCATTGGCTGTTCTGGACTGGGCGCAGCAACTCGGCGCCCGACAGGTGGTCCTCAAGCGTGGCGCAGGCGGTGCCGTGGTCCGTTCCGGGGCGCACCAGTTTGAAGTGGGCGGGCATGCCGTGCGCCTGGTGGATGCCACGGGCGCAGGGGATTGCTTTGCGGGCAACCTTCTCACCCGACTGGCACAAGGCGACGCATGGCCCGAGGCGGTGCGTTACGCCAATGCGGCAGCGGCCTTGTCGGTCCAGGGGTTTGGCGCTGTCGCCCCCCTGCCCCGCCCGCCACAGGTGCGTGAACTATTGAGCCAGGTGCCTGCATGAAGCGCCACAATCCACGCCCCCTGCTGGCGGTTGACTGGGGCACCACCTCCTTGCGCGCGGCCTGGCTGAAAAACGGCCAGGTGCTCAGTGAGCGAGACAGTCCTCAAGGCATTCTGTCCGTGCCTGCGGGCGGTTTTCCCCAGGTGCTTCAGGCGCTGTGCGGCGACTGGCTGGCCGAAACCGACGCCTTGTGCCTCATCAGCGGCATGGCTGGCAGTGCCCAGGGCTGGGCACTGGCCCCTTATTGCCCCTGCCCGGCGGGCTTTACCGACATTGCGGGCCACCTGCACTGGCTGCAACCAGGCCGCATGGCCATCGTGCCGGGCCTGTGCTGCGAGCATCCGCACGCACCCGATGTGATGCGCGGCGAAGAAGTGCAAATCATGGGTGCGCTGGCCCTCAGCGGGCGCGCATCGGCCCGCCTGGTTCTGCCTGGCACCCACAGCAAATGGGCGCAGGTGGACAACGGCCGGATCACCTCGTTTCAAACGTTCATGACCGGCGAAGTTTTTGCGGCCTTGCGCAGCCACACCATCCTGGCACGGACCCTGCCTGCGCTTGAGGACAAGGTTGAACTGGACGTGCCGGCATTCACCCAAGCGGTCCGACACAGCCTTCAATCGGGCCATGTCCTGCATCAGATGTTTGGCACACGCACCCTGGCCCTGATGGCGCGTGCCAGCCCGGCCGAGTTGCTCAGTCACCTCTCGGGCTTGTTGATCGGCGAGGAACTCCGCGCCCAGCAGTTTGAGGCTGAAGAAGAAATTCTGATCGTCGGTTCGTCCGCCTTGCAAGAGCGCTACCAACACGCCCTGGCCGTTTGCCAGGTTCGCAGCCAATGCTGGGGCGCGCAAGCCACATGGCACGGTCTGCAAACCATTGCTGACTCTCTGACATGAACACTTTGCTTGAACAGATCCTGGGCACCTTGCCCCTGGTGGCCATTCTGCGCGGCATCACGCCTGCCGAAGCCTCACCTGTTGCCCAGGCCTTGACGCTTGAAGGCTGGCAATGGCTGGAAGTGCCATTGAACTCGCCGGCACCACTGGACAGCATCGCCGCCATTCGACAAGCCTGCCCCCAGGCCTTGGTCGGCGCAGGCACGGTGCTCACCCCCGAGGCGGTACGGGATGTGCATGCGGCGGGCGGGCAATGTGTGATTGCACCCAATTTCAATGCAGCGGTGGCCGCACAGGCCCGGGCACTGGACATGGTGTATGTGCCCGGGGTGGCCACCCCCAGCGAAGCCTTTGCCGCGCTCGATGCAGGCGCGCACGCACTGAAACTTTTCCCTGCTGAAATGCTCACCCCGGTGGTGGTCAAGGCTTTGCGTGCCGTGCTGCCTGCCTCGGTGCGCCTGCTGCCAGTGGGCGGCATTGGCATCCACAACATGGCAGCTTACCGCCAGGCCGGTGCCAATGGCTTTGGGATTGGCTCCTCGTTGTACAAGCCTGGCGCCAGCGTCGCCCAGGTTCGCGAACAGGCGCAAGCCTTCGCCGCAGCCTGGCACACAGCCTGAGTCGGTCCATGACACAGTCCCCCCACATCGAGGAAGGCCTGCCCCTGCTGACACGCGCCGGTGCCGTGGCCACCCTGACCTTGCGTCGTCCCTCCCAGCGCAACAGCCTGAATGACGACGACCTGCTGAATTTGTTATCGCAATTCGAGACCTTGAACGCCGACACCACCATTCGTGTGCTGGTGCTGACGGCCGACACCCGCGGCCAAGGCAAACCGGTGTTCAGTGCCGGCTACAACGTGGCCGGATTGAACAAAGATCCCGAGTCGCCACAGTTTTTTGAACGCGTGGCCGATGCCCTGGAGAAAGTCCGCCCGATCACCGTCTGCGCGCTCAATGGCAGTGTTTATGGCGGCGCCACCGATCTGGTCCTGGCCTGCGACTTGCGCGTGGCATTGCGCGGCATGGAATGGCGCATGCCCGCATGCGCCCTGGGCCTGCATTACTACCCCAGCGGCCTGCGCCGTTACCTCAGCCGCTTCGGGCTCAATGCCAGCAAGCGCGCGTTCCTGCTGGGACAGAGCCTGCCGTTCGAAGCTCTTGAAAAATGGGAGCTGTTCGAGTCGCTGTGCGAGGTCGGGGAATTCGATGGGGCCGTGCAAGCCCTGACCGATCGCCTGCAGGAAATGGCACCTCTGGCGTTGCAGGCCACCAAGCAATCGCTGAATGAACTGGCTGCGCAAGAAGGTGACAATGCCGTGCTGCGCGCCCGTGGCATCATGACCAGCCAAAGCGCAGACTTTGCCGAAGGCCGTGCCGCTTTCGGCGAACGGCGCCCCCCTGTTTTTCAAGGAAGATAATCATGCGACTGCTTCACACCATGCTGCGCGTCGGCAACCTGCAACGCGCCATCGACTTCTACACCCAGGTGCTGGGCATGCAACTGCTTCGCACCACCGATCGCCCTGACCAGAAATACTCACTGGCCTTTGTCGGTTACGGCGGGAACCCGGACCAGGCCGAGATCGAGCTGACCTACAACTATGGGGTGGAACAGTACGACATCGGCACGGCTTATGGCCACATTGCCCTGGGCGTGCCCGATGTCTACGGGGCCTGCGACAAGATCCGCGCCGCCGGTGGCCAGATCACACGCGAGCCCGGCCCTGTCAAAGGGGGGAACACGGTGATTGCTTTTGTGGTTGACCCCGACGGCTACAAGATCGAATTGATCGAACGAAAAGAAGGCTGATCAGGCGCGTAAAGCCACGGCCTGCTGCGCCAAAGAGGTGATGCGGCCCCATTCACCGCGCGCGATGGCATCGTTCGGCGCCAGCCAGGAGCCACCGACGCACACCACATTGGGCAGCTGCAAAAAATCGATGGCATTTTGGGGTGTCACCCCACCGGTGGGACAAAACTGGGCGTCAGTGAACGGTCCGGCCCAGGCTTTGAGCATGGCCAAACCACCGGCTTGCAGCGCGGGAAAAAACTTCAATTGCTGGTAGCCCGCTTCCTGCGCTTGCATGATTTCACTGGCCGTGGCCACACCCGGCAGCAGCGGCAGACCTTCATCACGGCAAGCCTCTCCCACGGTGGGTGTGTAACCGGGGCTGACCGCGAAACGGGCCCCAGCACGGGCCGCCGCCTTGGCATCGGTGGCGTTGCGCACGGTGCCGGCACCGACGATCACCTCGGGCACGGCCTGCGCAATCGCTTGCATGCAGGCCAGCGCCTGCGGCGTGCGCAAGGTCAACTCCAGCATGCGAATGCCGCCAGCCAGCAGGGCTTGCGCCAAAGGCACAGCGTGTGCCACATCGTGCAACACAATCACCGGAATCACCGGTGCATCACGCATCACGTCCAAGGCAGTCAATGGGTTTGTCACAGCCATGTGCAGGCTCCTTCCTCCGCAGTCAGCGCCTGACGGCGCATGCCTGCAAACAATTCTCGGCCCATGCCACGGGCGTGCCGCAGCAGGTTCTCTGGATCGGGCAATGCTACTGCACGCGCTTGCCAAGTGTCGTCCGGCACCAGGGCTTCCAGCGCACCGATGCGTGCATCCAGCCGCACCAGATCGCCATCGCAAAGCCTGGCCAATGGCCCCCCGGCCTGCGCTTCCGGCGACACATGAATGGCAGCCGGCACCTTGCCCGAGGCGCCACTCATGCGGCCATCGGTGACCAGCGCCACCTGGTAGCCTTGGTCCTGCAGCACCGCCAAGGTGGGCGTGAGTTTGTGCAATTCCGGCATGCCATTGGCTTGTGGCCCCTGCCAGCGCACGACGCACACCACGCCGCCTTCGCGTTCGCATTGCGCCGTCAGCTCACCCGCCTGAAACGCCGCCTGCAACGATTCTTGCGAATCAAACACACGGGCACGCGCCTGCACCACCTGGTGCGCCTCGGGTACAGCCGACACCTTGATGACGGCACGCCCCAGATTGCCCTTGAGCAATTTCAACCCCCCACTGGGGCTGAAAGGCGAAGCAGCGGGTCGCAACACGCTGTCATCGCCCGAAGGCCCTGCGACATCCCATTGCAAGCCCAATGGCCCCACGGAGGGTATGCGCGTGAAGGCAGCGATGCCCTCGGGGTGCACTGTCAAGACATCGCTGTGCAGGAAACCGGCCGACAACAATTCACGCAATACAAAGCCCGGTCCGCCCGCCTGCTGGAACTGGTTCACATCGGCAGCCCCGTTGGGATAGACCCGAGCCAACAACGGCACATGGTCTGACAGGTCTGAAAAATCATCCCAATTGATCTGTATGCCTGCCGCACGCGCCACGGCCACCCAGTGAATGAGATGGTTGGTGGATCCCCCTGTGGCCAGCAAACTCACCATGGCATTGACGATGCAGCGCTCATCCACGACCTCGCCGATGGGCCGATGCTGCCCGGGACGGGCGATGTTCAGCACCGTGCGTACTGCCTCGCGGGTCAAGGCTTCGCGTGCCGCGTCACCGGGATTCACAAACGCGGTTCCTGGCACATGCAGGCCCATGGCCTCCAGCAGCATCTGGTTGCTGTTGGCCGTGCCGTAAAACGTGCAGGTGCCCTCTGCGTGATAGGCCTGACTTTCGGCCGCCAGCAAGGCTTCACGGGACACCTGCCCCAAAACGGCACGCTGGCGCATGCGCGCCTTGTCCTTGTTGGACAAGCCCGTGGTCATCGGGCCGGCTGGTACGAACACCGTCGGCAGATGGCCGAAGTGCAAAGCACCGATCAACAAGCCAGGCACGATCTTGTCGCACACACCCAGCATCAAGGCTGCATCGAACACGTCATGACTCAGCGAGACAGCCGTGGCCATGGCAATCACATCCCGGCTGAACAGGCTCAGTTCCATGCCTGGCTCACCCTGGGTGATGCCATCGCACATGGCAGGCACACCTCCCGCGACTTGCGCGGTGGCCCCACAACGACGCGCCTCCGCCTTGATGATGTCCGGGTAGAGCCGAAACGGTGCATGCGCTGACAGCATGTCGTTGTAGGCATTCAGGATACCGATGTTGGGAACCCGCTCGGCAACCACCTTGAATTTGTCCTGGTCAGGCAAAGCGGCGAAGGCATGGGCCACGTTGGCGCAGCCCATGCGATCGGCCCCGCGCGTGCGTGCGCCCCAGGCGCGCACTTGCGCCAGATACGCCTCGCGCGTGCCTGCGCTGCGCTGCCGGATGCGCTCGGTGACGGCAAGAACCTGAGAGTTGATCATGGTTGACGAAGTAACAAAATTACAAACAACAATGTAAATCATTGGTTACCCAATTTCACCCCCAAGGGTTACAAGCGGGTTACCAACTGCGCTGAGCGCCCTATCATTGCGACACACCATGTCCATTGCCATGCCGCATTTCGACCAGATCCGCTCCGAATGGGGTGGCCGGCAGGATTTATGGGTGTTCGCCTATGCATCACTGATCTGGCGCCCCGGTTTCGAGGTCGCGGAGCAACGGCTGGCGCGTGTTCATGGCTGGCACCGGGCCCTGGCCATGTGGAGCCGGGTCAACCGCGGCACACCCGCGCGGCCCGGCCTGGTGTTCGCATTGCTCACAGGCGGCAGCTGCAAAGGGTTGGCCTTGCGGGTCCCGCGCCTGCAAGCCGAACACGCCCTGGCCGCGCTGTGGGCGCGCGAAATGCCCACCGGTGTCTACACACCTCGCTGGCTGGCCTGCCAGACCTCGCAGGGCATGGTGAAAGCACTGGCTTTCACCTTGCCAAAAAACAGTCCCAGCCATACGGGTGCGCTGGATGCAACGCTGTACCGTGAGATTTTCAGCGACACCTGTGGTGGGCGCTACGGTCACACCCTGGACTATGCGCAACAAACCCATGCGGCGCTGATGGCGCTTGGCATCCGCGACCGTGCCTTGGAAAAACTGCTGCGCTTGGCGCCGTCAACGGTTGCGTGAATCGAGCAGGGCCTGGGCCGCTCGCAAGCGCTCGACCGTGTCCACGTCGCAAACACAGCCTGGATCCTCCACCGCCAGCAAGACGGGCGCATGCGCCTGTACCACGCGGCGTGCCCCCTGGTCACCGCTCAAGTCCATCAGCGCCGGTCCAAAAGAAGCCGCAAAGCCCACAGGATGGCCATGCTCGCCACGGTAGCGCGGCACCACGATGCACCCCTCGCCCCCCTCAGCCAGCGCGTTCGCCACCGCCTTCAAGCTGGTGGCCTGGATCAATGGCAAATCGGCCGGCAGGATCAGCCACCCTGGTGACTGCGGTGTGGCACGCACGCCGCAGGCAATGCTGTCTCCCATGCCGGGATTCACCAGATGGGCAGTATCGCCACGCGCCACCACATGCCAGGGCAAGCCGCTGGCATGCACCGCCGCCAGGACATGGTCGCGCACGCGCCGCCCGGCCAGCAGGCTGTCCAATTTATCGGTGTCCCCGCCCGATGCGCGAAATCGTTCGCCACGGCCGGCTGCCAACACAATCACGGTGGGATGCATCAGCGCATTGTGTCATTTCAAATGGCGTCCATGATGTAATTCAGTCTTCACGACAGGACTTTTCACATGAATGCCATCGCCGACATGCGCAAAAGCTACGAGCGCGCCGAACTGGACGAAAACGCCTCGCACCCGCAACCGCTGCAGCAATTCGAACAGTGGTTGAACGAAGCCATCCGTGCCGAGATTCCCGAACCCAATGCCATGACGCTGGCCACCGTCAACCACGACCTGCGTCCCAGCACACGCATCGTGCTGATCAAGGGCTATGACGCGCGTGGCTTGGTCTGGTACACCAACTACGACAGCCGCAAAGGCCTGGAGCTGGCGGGCAACCCTTATGCTGCGCTGCAATTTCATTGGGTTGAATTGGAGCGCGTGGTGCGCATTGAAGGTCGGGTTGAAAAAGTCTCCCCAGAGGAAAGCGACGCCTACTACCAAAGCCGGCCGCTGGATTCCCGCATCGGCGCCTGGGCCAGCCCACAAAGCCAGGTGATCCCGGGGCGCACTGTCCTGGTCACGCAAGCTGCAAAATATGGCGCCAAATTCTTGCTGCAACCGCCTCGCCCCCCGCATTGGGGCGGCTATCGCCTGGTCCCAGACCAGTGGGAATTCTGGCAAGGCCGCAAGAGCCGCCTGCACGACCGGCTGCGCTACCAGTTGCGCAATGATCAATGGGTTCGCGAACGCCTGGCGCCTTGACGCGCCATCGGACTCACAGCACCCAGACCACGCCTGCCATCACCAGGGGCACACTCAGCAGTGCGGCCAGGGTGGACACGGCGACCGCCGTTGTGACCTCGTCCTCGGCGACTTTGTAGCGCTGCGAAAACAAAAACACATTGGCGCCAATCGGCAATGAGGCTGCAACCATCATCACAGCCACCGGCAGGCCGCGCAAGCCCAGCAGCAAACTCATGCTGCAGACCAGCGCCGGGTGCACCAGATTCTTCAGACAGGCCATGCCCAATGCGCTCCACAGGATGCGCTGACGTGAGGCCGCTGAGACAGCGGCAGCGCCGTGCCCCCAGACACGGTCCAGCACATTGGACAACGTGATGCCCACCATCAGCAAGGCCAGCGGGCCAAAGGTGGTCCCCAGCCACTGGATCGGCTTGTCCAGCACGTCAGGCATGACCCAGCCAGTCTGTCCCCACAACAAACCGGCCATGATGGGCAGGGGCACCGGATGAATGACCGCATTGCGAATGGCCAGGCCAATCGTTTTGAGTGGGTGGCGCGCCTCACCTCCCGAAGCACTTGCAGCCTCCTGTGCCATCACCAGTTCCAGCACAACGGTGGCCAGCGTCAACAGAATCAGCGCGTGCATGGAAATGAGGGTGAACAGGTACACCAGGCCGGCGGGACCATAGGCCAGGCTGATGAGGGGGATACCGATCATCACGGTGTTGCTGAAGGTGGCGGCCAAGGCCATCACGGCAGAGCGGCGCGATGCGCCCAAACTCAGGATCAGCACCGCAAACAGCACCATGGCGGCCACGAAATAGAGAATCACCGGCGAGAGGTTGATATCGCTCCAGTGCACCTGGCTCATGGTGCGGAACAACAAGGCCGGCGCCAGCACCATGAAGGACAGATCGGTCAGTTCCTTGGCTCCCGCCGCCGTCACCCAGCCGCGGCGACCAGCGAACAGGCCCACCGCGATCAGCACCACCACTGGTACCAGTGAAGAAAAAATAGAAGGCATGGGTTATTTCGCAGAAACCAGCAGACTGGCGACGCCAAAGGCAGACAAGGTCAAGGCCATCAAAGCGCCACTGGGCACATCCAGACCCCAGGATGCCGCCAGCCCGCCCAGGCCCGCAGTCAATGCGCCCGTCAGCGCAAAGCCGACGCTGCGACCGCGTGCCATCCACAAAGCCGGCGCAATCAGACAGGTGAACACCAGGAACAAGCCCAGTGCGGGGACCGCGACACTGGTCACCACAGCGAAGCTGAGATAGAAATAGCGGTCCTGAGACAAACGCACCTGGTCACGCCCAGCCATTGCCCAGACGCCCAGAGCGCATGCCAGCAACAAGCCAACCTGGAAAGAGTCGGCCCACAACACATCGGCTGCCAGCAGCGACATGAGATGGTCCTTGCCATGTGGATGCAGGCGCGCGCCCAGCAACGCCAGGGCGGCCCCCGCCACATACAGCAAGCCGATCAGGGCTTCGCGCTGTTGCGGCCAGCGCCGTGCCAGACCCGCCACGACCAGCGTGGCCGCAACAGAGCCTGTTGCCGCCATGGCTTGCATGAGCCAGGGGTCTTCATGGTGCACAAATGCGCTCAGCCACAGCACGGCAGCAGCAGCAGCCTGGGCCACGGCAAGGTCAATGAAGACCACGCCACGCCGCAGCACCTGCGCGCCCAATGGCGCCAATGCAAACAGGCCGGCCATCAGGGCCAGGGTGGGCAACAAAAACCAAGCATCCATACGTTCTATCGGGCCGACTGTACCAGCGCACTCACCAGGCGCTCATACCACTGAAACAAAGCGTCCTCGCCATCGTCCGTGACGGTGGCGGGCAACAGCAGCAGCGGCATGGAGGGCCCCAGCTGAGAGGACAGCCATTTACCGGCACGCGGATCCTGATGGAGAGCCACCACGATGGCCATGGCCGGCCTGGTTTTCAATTGCGCCAGCGTTTTGTCCAGATGCCCCGGGGTTGGCGGCATGCCTGGCTTGGGCTCCAGGTCGGCCACCTGCTGCAGGCCCAGCCAGGCCCACAAATAGCGCAGACTGGTGTGCTGGCCGACGATTTCACGGCCACGGATAGGCGCAGCGCGCTGTTCCCACGCCGAAATCTTGGCACGCAAGCTCGCCTCGAATTGCCGATGGCGAGCGTCGATCGCCTGGGCTTGGTCGGGCTGGAGTTGGGCCAGCCGCTGACGCAAGGCCTGTGCGACTTTCATCAGCCGGTAGGGATCGGCATGCACATGCGGGTTGCCCTCGACGTGGACATCGCCGGCAAATGCACCGACCGTGCCCTGCACCGCGTCCATCAATGCAACATGATCGGTTGCGTAAAACATGCCAGGTTGCCCATCCTGGACGGCCGCATTGCCTGCACGCTGCTGCAACATCGGGAGCCATCCGGCCTCGAGCGACGCACCGGTACAGACTGCCAAACTGGCACGACGCAACTGGGCAATCAGCGCTGGACGCGCCTCGATATGGTGCGGGTCCTGCGCGACATGGGTGGCCGAGAACACCGTGGCTTGTGGCATCAGGGCCTTGACGAGTGCGGCCCATTCCGGCTCGCATGCAAACACATGGAAAGCCTGGGCGGCCGTCATCGAGAGGGCCGCAAGCGCTGCAAGCATGGTTTTAAAAACTGTGCGCACCATGGGCTCCCCAGCCGATCACATATTGCAATTGCAGGCTGCGCCGCGCGTGCTGCGCAAAGATGGCCTCCCCCTCGTCGTTGAGACCTGTCGTCGCCTGTTGCGTCCACTGCAACCGCAAAGTCTGCTGATGGCTGGGCTTGTACGCCAGCATCAGCGCCCTTTCCTGCAGAAGGCCACTGCTGAACAGCACGTCACTTCCGCTGCTTTCGGGCGCCTGAACACGCAAACCATCGCTTCGGACACCGACTTCCCAGGCGGGATGAAAGCGCCAGACCGCCGACAGACTGGAAGCGCGGTGCTGCAATCCTGGATCAGCCAACGGGTGGATTCGCCGGACTTGGGCGTGCTCCCAGATCAACCGAACCTGCTCGTTGCGGTTGTTGCCGTCCGGCGCCCATTTCCAGACCAGGTCGGTCACCCACATCTGACGGCCTCTGTACACGGCGTCGTGCGCATGGGCGGCCGCTGGATCGTGTACGGCCACCGCAGTGTCCTTGTCCTGCTGAACTCTGGACAAACCCCATTGCCAACTGTGCTGGGTGCCCAGGTCATCGCCCATTTTCAAATTCAAGGTCGAGGCTGAAGCAAATTTTTCGACGCCCAGGCGCAGGTACATGGCCGTCGGGGCAGTCCAGTTCATGCGCAAGCCATCGCCATACCAATGGCCGCCCATAAACCCGCGGTACAACAAAGGCCGTTCGGTGAAGTCGTCGGTGTGGGCATGCAATTCATTGAGGTAACCGATCTGTGAAGCAAAGCGCCCGGCACGTGCCTGCAAGCCCAGGGGCAACATGCGTGTCTGCAACCAGGCGTTTTCCAGATGGTGCTCCAGCTTCTGCTCGGCCGTATGCAGGCCCAGATTGGCCTCGGCACTGAACCAGGCACCCACAGGTCCACGCACCAACAAGTCACTGTGCCCCAGTCCTGGCCCAGCGTCGCGTGCACCCAGTGCCAACGCGCGTGATGTGGCTGCAGCATCGAGCACCATGCCCGCCTCCCAGCCAGCGGTCCTGGACTGTGACTGTGCAGTGAGCCCCCAGCCCCACAGAACCAGCCAGGCCATCCATTGAATTGATTTGCGCTTCATTTTTTCTTCGCTTGATGCATTTGAAAGACCATCGCCCGTTGGCAGGCGTCAGGCACTAGCGTGTCAGGCCAGGACGCAAGTTCATGCCTTCATCCAATGCGCGAAGCTGTGCTGGAATTTGGCGACCTTGGGCGCCACCACAAAGGCGCAATAGCCCTGGTGGGGGTGGTGCTCGAAATAATCCTGGTGATAGGCCTCGGCAGCCGAGTAATTTGACAAGGGGGCCACCTCGGTGACGATAGGCGCCTGAAAAATCCGCTCACGCGTCAACTCGGCAATCATGTCCAACGCGGTTTGCTGGTCTTGTGGGCGTTCTGTGTAAATGCCACTGCGATACTGCGTCCCCACATCATTGCCCTGACGATTGAGCGTGGTGGGATCGTGAATGGCGAAAAAAATCTCCAGCAAATCACGCAACCCGATCACCAGGTCGTCATAGGTCAGCCGCACCACCTCGGCATGTCCGCTGTCACCGCTGCAGACATCTTCGTAGCTGGGGTTGTGCAGCATGCCGTTGCAGTAGCCCGACTCGACATCGGTCACGCCGCGCACGCGCACGTAGACCGCCTCTGTGCACCAAAAGCAGCCGCCCCCGAGTGTGATCGTTTGAAGTGCCATGGCCAGATCTTACCGAAAGCCCTGGCCCTGTGCGTCAGCCGGGTTATGTGCCTTCGTAGCGCCGCCCCTGGGCCAGCAATTCCGGCGTTCCCAAGACACGGTTCAGGCCCTCAAAGTCCAGCATGTGGTCGCGCCAGGGCTGCGTGGTCTGGTGCAACTGCAAACTGGCAAAGTAGCCTTGCAACGCGTGCGCCACGGCACGTGCCGTACCCCCTGGAAAAATGACGATGCGGAAACCTTTTTGAGACAGAACCTCCGCGCTTTCGATCGGCGTCTGCCCGCCTTCCACCATGTTGGCCAGCAAGGGGACACGGTGGGCAAAGCGCGCACAGACTTGCGCCATGTCATCTGGCGTGCGCAAAGCCTCGATGAACAAGGCGTCCACGCCACACGCCAGGTAGGCCTCGGCCCGCGCCATGGCCGCCTCCAGCCCTTCCACAGCCAGCGCGTCAGTCCGCGCCAGAATCAGCGTTTGGGCATCGTGTCGCGCATCCAGTGCGGCACGCAACTTGCCCTGCATTTCGGCCACAGGCACCACACCTTTGCCGTCCAGATGGCCACATCTTTTGGGGAAGGTCTGATCCTCCAGCTGAATCATGGCCGCCCCCGCGCGCTCGAACAAGCGCACTGTGCGCTGCGTGTTCAAGGCATTGCCAAAGCCAGTGTCCGCATCCACGATCACTGGCAGGTCCACACGCTCAGTGATGTGAGACAGGGTTTGGGCCACCTCCGTGGCCGTTGTCAGCCCGATGTCCGAACGGCCCAATCGTGTGTAGGCAATCGATGCCCCGGACAGGTACACGGCCTCAAAGCCGGCTTGCTGTGCCAGCAAGGCTGTGAAAGCGTCGTACACCCCCGGTGCCAGCAGCGCCGTGGGCTGCCTCAAACGGTCCTGAAGTTTCATGGTCAACTTTTCTCTCCTGTGCTGGCGGCATGCCACAACTCGCTGGCGCGCTGCGCCGCCAGATGGCCGCCCGCCATGGCGCTGAGCAAGCCATTCCCCGACAGATAACCCCAGACGGCATTGCCCGAAACACCACGGGCCGCCCCGCCTGCCGCCAGCAGGTTCGGAAAAGCACGGCCTTGTGGAGACAGAACCTGGGTGTGCGCATCAATCGCCAGCCCGCCCTGGGTATGGAACAAGGCCCCGGTGACTTTGATGGCAAAGTAAGGCGCACGCAATGTGCGCTGAAATGTTCGCCCCGTGAGGGGGTCTCGCCCTGGACTGACGCTCTCCAGGGTTTGGATCAGATCGGCCAGGGGGCACTTCAATGCATCTGCCATGGCAGCGGCGGTTTCAAACCGCTGAACAGCGCCGGCCGATTGGGCGGCACAGAAGTCAGGGAAATCCTGCGCAAACGCCAGCAAGGACTCGTCCAGCACGTTCCAGGCCAATCCACCGGGTTGCGTCAACACATGCACAGCGGCTTCCGAATAGCCCTGGGTTTCGTCGTGAAAGCGTTGCCCCAAGGCGTTGATCTGAATGCCCCCCTCCATCATGAGCGCCCAAGAGATCAGGGCGCCTTGTGGAATCGCCCAGGAACCGTGCCCCTGGTACCCGCCCAAATCTGCCAGATCCGCACCGAGGGCCTGTCCCCACACCAATGCGGAGCCATCATTGCCCACATGACCCGCGAACAGGGCGTGCTTCATCTGCGGCAAGTATTGGCTCACCAATTCAGGATTGCCACCATAACCATTGCATGCGAGCACGGCCACCTGGCAACCCAATCGCTCCAGAGGACCTTGCGGTCGTCGATAGCCAACACCCTGCACGCGTCCTTCGTCAACCCACAGATCGGTCGTCCAGGCATGGGTCAGCACCGGAATGCCAGCCGCATCGCATGCACGCTGCAACCGGTTCATCAAACCAGCACCGGTTTTTTCTGGCACCGCATGCATGCGGTGAACACTGTGGCCAGGGTAGAGAAACTGGTCCAGCAACAGCCATTCCAATCCGTGGTTCTGTTCCAGGGCATCCAAAGCCGGACCAATCGCATGCGCATACGCGTCCACCAGGTGCGACGCGGCTGTGCCATGGGCCTTGCGCTGAATGTCCTGCATGAACAACTCAGGTGAATCTGGCACGGCATGGGCGCGTTGCAGTCGCGTCCCAGGCGCGGGAATGAAGCCGGATGACAAGGCCGTGGAGCCACTTGGAAAAGCATCGCGCTCCAGCACCACGCAAGGCACACCCAGGGTGTGCAAGCGCAAGGCAGTGGTCAGCCCACAGGCGCCTCCACCAATGATGGCCACGGGCACACTCTCATCAAAGTGTTCGCAGGCTTGGAAGTGGACTTGCGGCTTCATGACCGATCACTGCTGCGCTTGCATTTTGTCGATGAAGGCTTGACAAGACAGGACTTCTGCCAGCGTACCCATGTCAGCCAATGCGGTGCGATGGACCTCGGGTTTGAACGCTGCACAACCGTCACTCAGCACCGTCACATGGTATTCACGCACGTGTGCGTCCCGCACGGAGCTGGCCACGCCGCCGTTGGTCACAATGCCACACACCGCCAGATGATCCACCCCTGCATGGCGCAGAACCCAATCGAGCTGGGTATTGAAAAAGGCTGAATAAGCCACCTTGCAAACCGACACATCGACCAGGGGCTGAATTTCATCCACGTGGGCATGGCCCCAGCTGCCATATTCAAAATCACCGCGCCGCAGAAAAGGACGCAAGGACAAAAGGTGTGGCGCGATCATGGGCTCGCCCTGGGCATCCGGCCAAAGCGTGAACTGGCAAGCGGCCACCAGCCCCCCTGCCGCTTTCACGGCCTGAGCCACAGACCGCACACGCGCAGGCAATTCCAGCGCTGGCGGATTGACCGCCCCGCCACGTGCGTAGGCGCCTTGCGGTGAAAGAAAATCGTTCTGCAAATCGACGATCAGCAGACCCCAGGTAGATTGCTCGCTCATGCTGCCAGTCCCTCTTGTTGGACACACAGGTTGCCAAACGCGTCAACACGCGCTTCAAAACCAGGTTCGAGCCAGACTGTCGTGTCCGGTTGCTCCAGGATGGCCGGCCCTTGTACGCGGGCCCCCACAGGCAAGTCCAGGCGCGCCAGCCGTTTGGCTTCCCACCAGGCCCCCTGGTGATAGACCTTCTGGTGTCCAAGCACACGCTCGGAACCTGGCCCCTGGGGTGCCAGCACCTTCAAGTCCAGCTTGGGACGGACACCAATGCGCGCATAGCGCAAATTCAGTACGCGAATGACCAAGCCTTGCAGGATGCGTCCGAAGGCTTGCTGGTAGGTTTGTTCAAAGGCCTGCTGAATGCCTTGCCGAGTGAGCGCCGTGGCATCAAGTTTGACCGACAAGGTGTGGGTTTGTCCGGCATACAGCATGTCCAGGTTGATGACCTCCTGGATGGATTCGAACCGCACGCCCGCCGAGTCCAGTCGGGCCTGGCATGTCTGTGCCAACTGATGCAGGCGCTGCTGCAAGGCCTCCAGGTCCAATTCGGCCAGGCCCTGGTTCAGCGTCTGGACTGCGTCGTGTCGCATGTCTGCCATGACGCAGCCCAAGGCCGAGGTCACACCGGGGTAGCGCGGAATCAAGCCCGTGGTGACCCCCACTTCGCGCATCATCGCGCAAACATGCAAGGCGCCGCCGCCACCAAACGGCATATAGGCGAATTGGCGGGGGTCGTGCCCCCGCTCAATCGACACCACACGAATCGCGCCCGCCATCTTGGCGTTGGCCACGGTCAAAATCGCTTCGGCAGCGGCAAGGTTTGACAAACCCAGCGGCTTGGCCACATGGGTTTCGATGGCCCGCTCGGCAGCCTGGGCATCCAGCGCTTGCAACAGGCCCCCACCCAGCGGACGGTCCGCTGCGATGCGCCCCAACAAAACGTTGGCATCCGTCACCGTTGGCCGGGTATTGCCTCGCCCATAGCAAGCCGGGCCAGGGTTGCTGCCCGCAGATTCGGGGCCCACCTGCAACATGCCACTGGGGTCCACGGAAGCAATCGATCCGCCCCCCGCACCAATGGTTTCGATCTGAATCATCGGGGATCGCACCACCAGACCATATTCGATCGCTGTTTGCGCAGCCAAAGCGGCCTCGCCCTTGGCCACCAAGGAGACGTCGAAAGACGTTCCCCCCATGTCACCGGTGATCACATCCGGGAATCCCGCCGCACGCGCAATCGCGGCGCAGGCGATCACACCGGCCGCAGGCCCCGAGAGGGCTGTGCGAACGGGTACATCACACGCAGTCTGGCGTGACATGACACCGCCGTTGCTCTGCACGATCAGCAGCTCGCCTTTGAAGCCCTGGCCACGCAGGTCCTGGTCCAGACGCGACAGATAACTTCCGACCACAGGTTGCAGCGCCGCATTCAATGTGGCGGTTGAGCAGCGCTCGAATTCCCGAATCTCTGGCAAGACTTCGCAAGCCGAAGTCACAAAGCTGTTGGGCCACATGGCACGAACCGCCGCCACAGCGGCTTGCTCGTTCACAGGATTGGCATAAGCATGGATGAAAAAAATGCAAATGGCTTCACAACCTGCATCCAGCAACGCCTGGGCTTGTGCGCGAACCTGCGCCAGATCCACCGGAGTGTGCACACTGCCATCGGCAAGCACCCGCTCATCCACTTCCAGCCGGTACTCTCTGGGGACCACCGGCGTGAAACTTCCGCGCAAACCCCAGGTCTGGGGACGATCTCGGCGCCGCATTTCCAGCACATCGCGGAAACCGCGCGTGGTCAGGATGCCGGTCTTGGCGACCTTGCGCTCCAGCAGCGCATTGGTCCCCACCGTGGTGCCATGCACGATGGTGGCAATCGCCTCGGCGCCCGCACCGATGCGGGCCACGCCGTTCATGAAACCACGCGCCTCCTCGCCCCGTGTAGAAGGCACTTTGACGATGCGCGCGCTCGCCGTGGCTTCGTCCAGCACAAACAAATCCGTGAACGTGCCCCCCACATCCACACCCACTACGGTCTGGCCACTCATGATTTCTCCTCGTCGGCCGCCGATGTGACAAAGCCTTGCCGAATATCCTGGGCATGCGCTTGCGGCGCGCGCTTGCGAACATCGCCATACCCCCCGCCACCCGGGGTTTGAAGACGAACACGTTCACCTTTTTTCAATTGAATGCCGCGCATTTTGGACACCATCGGTGGCCGCTGCCACTGGCCATCCTGCTCGTACTCAAAGACATTGGGTAAGGCCGATTGCCCACCCGCAATGCCTTTGGGAGAAGCTTTGCCTCGCTCGCCAAACACAAACGCTTCGGCCTGCTCCTCCAGAAGTTCGATTTCATAGATGGCCCCCAGGCCACCTCGATGCTCTCCCTGGCCTCCCGAGTCCGGGCGCAAAGCCCATTGGGTGAAGCGCACCGGATAGGCCGCCTCCAGGATTTCCAGTGGCGGGATGGTGGCCGTTGAAATGGGGGCATTGCCATGGCTCAGGCCATCCCCATCGGCATGGCCCCCATGACCGCCGCCAAAAAAGCTGAACATCACCCAGCGCTGACCTTGTCGCGTCGGATCGCTGCGGTGGCCCGCAATCGACAATGCATTGATGGTGCCATAGGCATGCGCAACCGCACGACAAGGATCGGCCAGCGCAGTCGCGCTGAAAATCACATCGATCATCCGCAGGATGGTTTCGGTATAGCCCCCCACAGGACGAGGACGTGACGCGCTGATCACACGCCCATCGGGCAAAACGAAATCAACGGCGTCCAGCACCCCAGCGTTGGCCGGCACGTCGGGAAACACGTGCTTGAGTGCCACATAGCAAGCGGCAACTGCCGTGGCGCGAGAAATATTCACAGGCCCGTCGCATTGCGCAGAGGTCCTGGAAAAATCCAGCGTCATGCGTTCACCCTGAATGGTCATGTCCAGTGCGATGGTGATCGGCTGATCGCGAACACCGTCGTTGTCCAGCACATCCTCGAAGGCATACGTACCATCCGGCAATTGACCGATGTGCGCACGCATCAAGCGCAACGCCCGTTGGCGCAATTCCCGCATGGCGCACTGAACAAGCTCATCGCCTTGTTCGTCCAGCAAACTGTGAAGACGCATCACCCCCAGATCCAACGCCGCCAATTGCCCATTCAGGTCACCCCACAAACTGTCGGGCAAACGGGTGTTGGCCCGCAGGATGGCCAGAACATCCTCCTGCAGCGCACCGTCGCGCACGATGCGAACAGGCGGAATCTGGACGGCCTCTTGCCAGCATTCCGTGGCTGCGGGGTTGTAATTGCCAGGGACCGCGCCCCCCACATCATGCCAATGTGCCGCCGATGCCAGATAACAAAACAGCTGGCCTTGCCGAAACACAGGCCGTACCAGTTTGAAATCATTGGCGTGTGTACCGCCCTCATAGGGATCGTTGAAGAGCCAGGTGTCACCCTCCTTCATGCCGCCGCGCTGTTCGGCAGCGCGGGCCGCAGCACGAACCGCAAACGCCATGGCCCCGACGAACACCGGCAAACCAGATTTACCTTGCACCAGCGTGTCACCGGATTGCGCATCGTACAAACCGTGGCAGGCATCGTGCGCCTCGGCGATGATGGGATTGAAAGCGCTGCGGTAAAGCGTGGCATCCATCTCATCGGCAATCTGTTCAAGTCGGCCACGCAAGACCGCCAATGTCACAGGATCCAGGCTCTGCATTGTCACGGAGTGATCAGCCATGATGTTCTACCTGTCGTCTTTTTTTGAGCAAATTCATCAAGCCTCCCGCTTGAACCATGTCACGTAAAAAATCGGGGATGGGGTGGGCCGCCAGCACTTCCTGGCTGGCGCGAACCACACGGCTGGTTTGATCGTCGGCATAGAGCGTGATGCGCTCGGCTTCGCCAATCGTTTCTGCCTGGGCGCACGTGAGCAACGGGAGCCCGAGGTTGAACGCATTGCGGAAAAAGAGTCCCCCAAAGGAGGGTGCCACCACGGCTGCGACGCCCAGATGGCACAAGGCAGCGGCGGCTTGCTCGCGCGATGAGCCAATGCCGAAATTAGGACCTGCCACCACCACATCGCCGGGCTGGACCTGCTGCGCAAAATCGGGACGCAAACTCTCGAGGCAATGCCTCGCCAGAATGTCCATGCCGTGCTTCATATAGGCCCCGGGAGCCAGCACATCGGTGTCAATGTCAGCACCCAAGCGCCAGACACGACGGTCCTGCAAACACAGAGACTGACTCACAGCACCTCCCTGACATCGGCGATCCGGCCTTGCAAGGCCGACGCAGCCACTGTCCAGGGCGAAGCCAGGTAGACCTGCACGCTCGCAGGCCCCATGCGCCCCTTGAAATTGCGCGCCGTGCTGGAAATCACGCGCGCACCCTCCTCGAAATGGCCGCCATAGCCTGCGCAAATGCCACAGGTGTTGGGCAACACCTGGGCGCCAGCATCCTGCAGTATTTGCAACGTGCCCTCCTGTGCAGCCTGCGCCTGCTCGCGCGCGCTGGCCGGCGCGACCAGCAGGCGCATGCCCTCAGCCACGTAGCGGCCCTTGAGCACTTGTGCTGCCGCGCGCAAGTCTTCCAGCTTGGCGCCTGTACAAGCGCCCAGATAGGCCACATCCAGGGCCACGTTGGAGAAAGCATTCACAGGTTCGGTATTGGCTGGGCTGTGCGGCGCCGCCACTTGCGGCGCCAAGGTGGCGGCATCAAACGCATGGTCCGTCAGTTCCGCCCCGGCGTCCGTGTGCCAGGCCCGCCAGTTTTCAAGCTTGGAAGACTCAACCCCCTTGGCCTGAAGATAGGCCACCGTGGTCTCGTCCGGCGCGATCAGCCCCACTTGCGCACCCAGTTCGGCACTCATGTTGGACAAGGTCATCCTTTCCTGCATGCTCAGGCCCCGAACGGTGTCCCCTGCGAATTCAACGGCCTGGTATTCACCTCCGTTCATGCCAAATCGCGCAATCATGTGCAGCATCATGTCTTTGGCGCACACCCCGGAGGCCAGCTTGCCATGCCAGTTCATCCGTAGCGTGCGGGGCACCTGCACCCAGATTTGCCCCGTCACCACCACGCCCAGCATTTCGGTGGCGCCAATCCCGAACATGTAGGTGCCAAAGGCACCACCGGTGGGCGAATGCGAATCGCCGCCAACACACAACATGCCGGGACGCAAAAAACCACGCTCGGGCAAAACCACATGGCAAATGCCTTGCGAGTCGATGACATGAGGCAGGCGCCAGTCTCGCGCGGAATCCCGCGCAATTTGCACAATGCGCTTGGCATCCGCATCTTCTGCCGGCACGTAATGGTCCATCACCAGAACCACCTTGCCGGGATCCCAGATGGACGCACCGAGCTCCTCGAGCATGGGACGCAAGCGGCGCGGACCGGAGGAGTCGTGAAACATGGCCAGGTCGACGCTGCATGTCACCACCTCGCCAACATGGACCTGATCACGGCCTGCTGCACGTGCGATCAGCTTTTGCGCCAGAGTTTGGGGCGTACTCATTCGGCTCTGGCTCCTGAAAAAGCAACCACCTCGCGCCAGCGCGCGATTTCAGCCTGCACAAAGCGATGAAACGCTTCTGGACTCATGCTGGCAGGCTGCGCCCCTTCGGCTTCGATGCGGCGTCGAATGTCAGACGACTGCACAGCAGCTTGCACCGCTTCGAACAACTGCGACGCCAGCGGTGTCGGCAGACGTGCCGGGCCAAACAAGCCAAACCAGGCACTGGATTCGTAACCCGGCAAGGTTTCAGCAATGGCGGGAACCTCGGGAAAAGCCACCAGGCGTTTTCGCGTGGTCACGCCCAGGGCCTTGAGTTTGCCGGCACGAACGTGGGCTTGCACGTTGCCAATGGCGGCAAACATCAGCTCGACTTGCCCGGCGAGCAGATCCTGCAAGGCCGGCGCCGTGCCACGGTAAGGAATATTGGTCACCTGCACACCGGCCTGCATTTTGAAAGCATCGCCTGCCAGTTGCAATGACGACCCCATGGCACCGACAGCAAAGTTGAGCTTGCCTGGCTGGCGTCGCGCCAAAGCAATCAACTCTGACACAGAAGACACGGGCAAGCTGGGATGCGCCACCAGCATGGATGGCGAGGTGGCCACCAGCGTCAGCGGCGTGAAGTCGCGCAGCGGGTCGAATGGCAGGCTGGGATAAAGCGAGGCATTGATGGCATGGCTCGTGAAGCTCATCAACAAGGTCTGGCCATCGGGCGCGGCGCGGGCGACGGCCTCGGCGGCCAGGTTTCCCCCGGCACCGGGTCGGTTCTCCACCAGCACAGGTCGCCCCAGCGATTGGCTGAGTGCAGGCGCCAACAGGCGCGCCATGGCATCGGTCGTGCCTCCGGCGGGGGCCCCCACCAGAATGCGCAATGCAGGCAAGCCACTGGACAGGACATACTGGCCAGGCGACAACGCCAAGGCCAGGGCAGCCGTTTTTTTCAAGGCGACACGACGTTGCAGCATAGGCGTCACATGCCCAGGTAAGCGCGCCGCAAATCGTCGCTGGCCAGCAAATCGGCTGGCTGACCGGCAAAGCGGATCATGCCGTTTTCAAGCACGTAGGCACGGTCGGCAATGTCCAGTGACTGCCCCACATTCTGTTCAACCAACAGCACAGCCAGACCGCGGTGTCGGAGTTGACCGATGAGCGCAAACATCTCTTCCACCAGCAAAGGCGACAGTCCCAGCGAGGGCTCATCCAGAATCAGCAGTACCGGTTCCGCCATCAAGCCTCTGCCGATCGCCAGCATTTGTTGCTCGCCTCCACTGAGGGTGCCAGCCAGCTGTGTGGTTCGCTCCTTGAGCCGTGGAAAGGTGGCATAAACCATGTCAAGGTTGTCGGCACGGCGCTGCCTGGCCCTGGCATAAGCGCCCAGCATCAGGTTGTCCTGGATGCTCATATTGGGAAAGATCTTTCGTCCTTCGGGCACCTGGATCAGCCCCGCCTCGACAACCCGGCGGTAGTGGACCGAAGTCAAATTCTGACCATCAAACACGATCTGCCCGGACAGCACTGGCAACAAACCGCACAGCACGGTGTTCAAGGTGGTTTTGCCTGCGCCATTGCTCCCGAGCAAGGCCACGGTTTCGCCGCGATGCACCTGCAAGGAAACCCCGCGCAGCACTTCCACCGCTCCATAACCCGCACGCAAATCATCCACTTGCAGCAAGACATCCTGGACGGTCATGATCGCTCCTCATGCTGCGCCATCAGTCGCGCTGCCGTGCCATGCCCCAGATAGGCCTCGATCACCCGCGCGTCCTGAGTCACCTCTGCAGGCGAACCCTGGGCGATCAGTTTGCCCTGCGCCAGCACCCATACATGCTCGGCCAGGTTCATCACCGCCTGCATCACATGCTCGATCATCAGCACCGTGACGCCTTGCGCCACCAGATGCCGCACCACAGGAATCATCTCCGCGATTTCCTGAGGGTTCAAACCTGCCAGCACCTCATCCAGCAGCAGCAAACGCGGACGTGTTGCCAATGCCCGCGCCATCTCCAGGCGTTTGCGGCCCGCGACTGTCAAATCGCTGGCCAGCTTGTCCAGTTGCGGCCTCAAGCCCACTTGCTGTGCCACCGCCTCGGCTTGCGCCAATGCCTCGCCGCGATCACGCACATGCAAATGGGCGCCCACAGCAATGTTCTCTCGCACGGTTTGGGCTGCAAAAGGCTGGACGATCTGAAAGGTACGCGTCAATCCCAATGCAGCGTTCAGATGCGGCGCTTGCGCGGTGATGTCCTGCCCGGCGAACGTCACACGCCCCTGGTCAGGTCGCAAAAAGCCCGACATCAGCGCAAACAAAGTGGTCTTACCCGCACCGTTGGGGCCGATGAGTGCAGTGAGGCTGCCCTGGGGCACGTGCAAATCCACATTTTGAACCGCACGCAAGCCACCAAATGATTTGCTCACACCCTGAACTTGCAAGAGCGTGCTCATGACGGCCTCCCCGTCCACCGCTGCCAGGCCGTGCGAATCGACACACCCGAGCCTGCAATGCCACGCGGCAAAAACATCACAATCAGCACCAGAACAGCGCCGTAAATCACCATGTTGATCCCGGGCAACTCGCCAAACAGGTTGCGTGTCAGGTCGGCCAGCACATGCAAAGCCAAGGCGCCCACCACAGGGCCCCACAGGGTGCCCATACCGCCGACAATCGCGCCGACCAGGGCCTCCACCGAGGTGTGCGGACCGTAGGCGATGCCAGGATCGATGTACTGAAACACCTGAACATAAAACGCACCACCGGCGCCCATCAGTGCGCCGGAGATGATCGTGGCCACAAGCTTCACCCGCAAGGGATTCACACCAATCGCACGCGCCGCATCCTCATTGTCGCGCACGGCCTGAAGGTACGCGCCAAAGCGCGAATGTTTCAACCAGACGGTCACGCACAGTGCCAACGTCACCAAGGCCAGAATCAGCCAGACAAAGCCTGCGCGATTCTCAAACTGCATGGCACGCGCCGTCGATTGCAATGGCAGCATCAAACCCACCCCTGCGCCGGTGAACGGCACCGACAAAGCCACGATCCGAAAAACTTCGGCGAAGGCCAGGGTCACCAGTGCAAAGTAGGAACCTTTCAAGCCATAGCGGAACGACAAAGCGCCGACCCATGCCCCCACCAGCGCACTGCTCCCCATGGCCAAGGGCAGTGCGAACCAGGCATTGACATGAAACTGAAGTTGCAAGATGACCTGGGTGTAGGCGCCTGTGCCAAAGAACAAGGCATGGCCGAACGAGAACTGCCCACCATAGCCGCCCAAAATATTCCAGGCCTGCGCCAGCAGACAGGCATACAGCGCTGTCATCACAAAATTCAGGGCCACGCCGGAGCCCGTCAAGACGGGCACACAGGCCACAAGCAATGCGAACAGCAGGACCACACGAAGGTCTTTCATGCACGCGCTCCAAACAGGCCCTGGGGGCGCAACAACAAGACAGCAATGAAAATCACAAAGATGCCCACTTGACCCAAAGACTCTCCCAGGTACAGGCCGCCCAGGGACTCCACCACCCCGATCAGCAAGCCGCCCAGCAAGGCCCCGGCAAAGCTGCCCATGCCCCCCAATACCACGATGGTGAAGGCCACCAGCACGAAGCCGTTGCCCACCTGGGGGTTGACGTAGTAAGCCGGCAGCAGAAAACAGGCCGCCGCGCCCAGGCAAGCCAAGCCAATGCCAAAACACATGGCATAGACATGCTCCACATCAATGCCCATGAGCCGTGCGCCATGCTTTTCTTTGGCCACAGCCCGAATCGCACGACCCAGGTCCGTGCCTCGCACCATCCACAGCAACAAGGCGGAAACCACCAGGGCACCGACAAATGCCACCAGTTTGGGCAGAGAAATCATGGCCGAACCAATCGACCAGGTGGTCAAGGTATAGGCGGTGTCAATGGTGCGTGTGTCTGACTTGAAGAAGAGCAAGGCCAGGTTTTCCATCACGATGGACAGCCCCAGCGTGACCAGCAAAATGTTTTCATCCTTGCCATGACTTGCGCGGTTGATCACCAGGCGCTGCAGGACATAACCCAGCACAAACATCAGCGGGACCACCACAGGCAAAGCCAGGTAAGGGTCCACGCCCAACCGTTCTTTCAGGAAGTAAACACCATACAGCGCCATCATCAAGGACGCGCCATGCGCGAAATTGATGATGTGCAGCACGCCATAGATCAACGTGAGGCCCAGCGCAATCAAGGCATAGACCGCGCCGGTCGTCAGACCATTGAGGACTGAAGCCCACAAAATATCGACGTCAAACATGCCCGATGCGCCTGGAAGATCAGCCCTTGAGCGGGAACACCGGCTCGACCTCGCGATAGTCACGCGGGATGATCACCTTGATATCGCCCTTGACCACCTGCGTCATCAAGGGTTGCGCCCCCATGTTCTGGCCGTTGACAAACTGGGTCGGCCCGTAGGGCATGATGTGGTCAGAGAAGGTGCTCTTGGTCAAAGCGTCGATGATGGCGGCGCGATCGCTGGACTTGGCGCGCTCGATCCCATCGGCCAGCAAGCGCATGGCGGTGTAGGTCATGAAGACTTCATAACTGAAGAATTGGCCTTGCGCTTCGACGCGCTTCTTCAACTCTGACGAACGCTTGTCTTTTGGGTTGAACCAGTGGTTGCAATCGATGATGCCATTGGCCGCCTCCGGAAACTCTTTGACGAACTTGTAGCTGGAGGCGGCACCACCCAGCACAGAATAAATCGCCTTGGGCGACACCTTTTGCTGCTGCATGGTGCGCACCAGCAAGGCATATTCGTTGTAGTAATTGGCAGGAATCACGATGTCCGGATTGACTTGCTTGATGCGCAAAACGATGTTGTTGAAATCGCGCGTCGGGTTGGCATGCTTGATCACTTCCTTGACTTCGTAACCGTAGCCAGGCAATTCACGCGACAGCAAATTTGCAGTGCCTGTGCCAAACAGGGACTCCTCGTGAATGATCATCACGCTGCGTGCCGGACGACCGGCCGCAGTGTTGAGCACATGCAAGTTGGCCACAGCCACTTCAGCGCATTTTTTATAGCCTGGCCCAAAGCGGAACGTGTTCTTGAGACCGCGCTCAACGATCTGATCCGCCACCCCCACATCCACCACATGCGGAAGGTTGTATTTGGCTGCAGCCTGTGTGGTCGCGAGACAGATCGCAGAGGCAAATGCGCCGACCACGGCACTGACACCCGCTTCATTCATCTTTTCAATTTCGGCCGTTCCAGCCTGCGGGTTGGATTGCGCATCTCCGAGCAACGCCTCGATCTTCGCCCCACCCAGTGACTTGATGCCACCGGCTTTGTTGATGTCGTCAATGGCCATCATGGCGCCAAGCCGACATTGCTGACCGGAATAGGCCAACGCGCCAGTCACGGGGTGCAGAACACCCACTTTGACGGACTTGGCTTGTGCGCCCGCCACCAGCGGAAAAGCCAGTGAAGACGCCGCCGCAGCGGAATGGGTCATAAAGGAACGACGAGTGCTCATGAAAATCTCCTTGGATGTCATCAATGAAAACGGGCGGACAATTCTTTGCTGATCCACACCTTGGCATCGATGCTGCCAACGCGGGAAAGTTGCATCTGGTATTCGTAGCGATCGGGACGGTACAGGCCATGAAGCCACAGAACGGGCTGATCGTCTTCGTCAAAGATCAGGCGCCGCACATCCAGGAGCGCCGAGCCAATCGCCACATCCAAATGTTGCGCCAGGCTGGCATCTGCCAAACGGGCAGAAATGCTTTGCTCCGCGCGCCCCACTTTCACGCCGGACGCCTCCAGCAACAACAGGATAGGTTTTTGGGCCAGATCTTTGCGGCCAAATCCTTTGGCGATGGCATGAGGCACCCAGGTGGTGATGTGCGACAGCGGCCCTTCTCGCGTGCTGCGAACACGGACCGCTTTCTGAACCAGCGCACCTTCGGAAATTTTGAGGGTTTGTGCCACTTCCGCAGAGGCTGGCACGGCCTGCACGCTCAACACCTTCACGGAAGTGCGCAGGCCCATGCTGACCAGGTTCTCCAGCAAACCACTGAGTTGGGCACGCTGCCCCTCGGATACGCCCACCTTGGCCGCAGGCACGGTACTGGTGCGCAAGGGCCGTGTACCACGACCCGGCTCACGCGCAATCAGGCCATCACCCGCCAACTGCGACAAGGCACGCCGGATGGTGACACGCGCCACGCCGAATTGTTTCATCAAGACCATTTCACTGGGCAGGCCCTGGTTGAAACGGCCATCCTGCAATTGCTCACGCAACACCAGGTAAATCTGATGGTATTTGGGCAGGGGCAAATCGCGGCGCATGGAGGGCATCCTCTATCGGTTCTATTGTTCTGTCAATAGGACATTTAGAATCCCACCTTTGCGCAAGGACAATTGACCGGATCCCGCGTCGCCATGAGCGTGGCAGAACGCACAGAAAATCGGAATTGATTGCTTTCAAATGGCTGCTGGGGTCTGCATGCCCCGCACAAACTCAGGCTGGGCAAAGGCGTTTAGGGTATATTACTAACCAACCAGTCATTAGTTATGCCCTCCCTTTCCATCCCGCCCGCCCAGGACCCGCAAAGCAAGCGCGAGCGACGCAAAGAAGCGCGTCCAGGCGAACTGCTGCAGGCCGCTCTGGAGTTGTTTGTGGAAAAAGGCTATGCGGCCACCCGATCTGAGGAAGTCGCCACGCGTGCGGGTGTGTCCAAAGGAACGCTTTTTTTGTACTTCTCTTCCAAGGAAGACTTGTTCAAGGCGGTCATCCAGTCCAATCTGTCACATCACCTCATGGCATGGAATCAGGCGTTTGAGGGATTTGAGGGCTCCAGCGCTGACATGCTGGCCTATGGCCTGACCTCCTGGTGGACCCAGATTGGCAGCACCCTGGCGGGTGGCATCACCAAATTGGTCATGAGCGAAGCCCGAAACTTCCCCGAAATCGCTGCCTTCTATGAGCGCGAAGTGGTCATGCCTGGGCAGAGCCTGATCGAGCGCATTCTGCAACGCGGCATTGACCGTGGTGAGTTTCGCCCCATGGATGTGCACCATGTCTGCATGAGCCTGGTGTCGGCGATGATGTTCCTGATGATGTGGAAACACTCGCTGGGTCCTTGCTCCACCACGCGCTCTTCTTTTGATCCTGAAACCTTTTTGCTGACCCATCTGGACACCTTGCTCAATGGGCTGCGGCAGCCTCCCCGTGCTGAGACCTCATCATGAAAAAAATCATTCGCTTACTGATTGTTGCCGGCGTCCTGGCTGCCGTGGTCGTCGTGGGCATGCGTGGGGTCGCCTCACGCAAAGCACTGCAAGCGACAGCCCCTCAGACGGCGACCGCGCCGGATCTGCTGGAATTCGCCAGCACAGACATGGTCACCGTCAAGCCGCAGGCCTTGCAACTGGGTTTGCCGATTTCAGGCAGCTTGCGCGCCATGCGCAGCGCCGTCATCAAGGCCCGTGTTGCCGGCGAATTGATGGACCTGCAAGTACGTGAAGGCGACGCAGTGAAGGCGGGTCAGGTGCTGGCCCGAATCGATCCGACCGAATACCAGCGCCGCTTGCGCCAGGCGCAAGAACAGGCCGAAGCGGCCAAGGCCCAGATCGACATCGCCCAACGCCAGTTCGACAACAACCGCGCGCTGGTGGACCAGGGGTTCATTTCCAAAACGGCACTGGACACGTCGCTGGCCAGCCTGCAATCGGCGCAGGCCACCCACCGTGCAGCAGTGGCCGGCGCCGACGTGGCGCGCAAGGCACTGGAGGACGCGCAAATGGTGGCGCCCTTTTCCGGCTGGGTGGCCGCGCGCACAGCCCAGACGGGTGAGCGCCTGGGCATCGATGCCCGGGTTCTGGAACTGGTCGATCTCAGCCAACTGGAACTCGAAGCCACGCTCAGCGCTGCCGATTCGGTCAGCGTGCGCGTTGGTCAGACCGCTCGCCTGACTGTGGAAGGACAGGGTCACGCCGTGTCGGCGCGTGTGCAGCGCATCAACCCCAGCGCCCAGGCCGGCAGCCGCAGCGTTTTGGTGTATCTGCAAATCAACGATGTGACTGGCTTGCGCCAGGGCCTGTTTGCCGAAGGACTTCTGGGCACGGATCAGCGCACAGTGCTGGCCGTCCCCGCGAACACAGTGCGCACCGATCAGCCTGCGCCATATGTGCAGGTGATTGAGGACAACAAGGTGCGCCATGTGCCCGTGCAACTGGGCTTGCGCGGCACCGCAAGCAACGACCCGCAGTCCGAAAACTGGGTGGAAGTGAAAGGCTTGGGCGAAGGCAGCCTGGTGCTGGGGGCCCATGTGGGTCGACTGCGCGAAGGCACCGCCATCAAGATCACGGCAGCCGCCAAGGCCACGGGAGGCTGAGCCATGTGGTTCACCAAAGTCAGCCTGAAAAATCCGGTCTTCGCCACCATGGTCATGCTGGCTTTTGTGGTGCTGGGCCTGTTTGCCTACCAACGTCTGAAGATCGACCAATTTCCCAACATTGATTTTCCTGTGGTGGTTGTCACCACCGAGTACCCCGGCGCCTCCCCTGAAATCGTGGAGTCCGAGGTCAGCAAGAAAATTGAGGAAGGTGTGAACTCGATCGCGGGCATCAATGCCCTGACCTCACGCAGCTACGAGGGCATGTCGGTGGTGGTGATCGAATTCCAGTTGCACATCAACGGCCGCAAGGGTGCGGACGATGTTCGGGAAAAAGTCGCCAGTATCCGTCCCACCTTGCGCACCGAAGTCAAGGAGCCACGCATCCTGCGCTTTGACCCGTCCAGCCGCGCCATCTGGTCTCTGGCCGTCCTGCCTGATGCCAAGACAGCCGCGCAGGCCACGCCCCTGTCCGGCGTGGCCCTGACCAACTGGGCTGACCAGACTCTGAAAAAACGTCTGGAAAACGTGCGTGGCGTGGGCTCGGTGACGCTGGTGGGCGGAACCAAGCGAGAAATCAATTTGTACCTGAACCCGCGCGCCATGGAGGCGCTGGGTGTGAGCGCCGAACAGGTCATCAATGCCGTGCGCGCCGAGAACCAGGATGTGCCCGTAGGCGCCCTGCGCTCCGCCACCCAGGACCGTGTGGTTCAGGTCCAGGCACGCATGGTGCGACCGGAGGATTTTGGCAACATCATCGTGGCCCGCAAAGGCACAACCTCGATCCGCTTGTCGCAGGTTGCCACTGTCCAGGACGGCGCCCAGGAGTTGGACAACATGGCGTTGTACAACGGCGATCGCACCCTGCTCCTGTCGATCCAGAAATCGCAGGATGAGAACACCCTGGATGTCATTGACGGCTTGAACAAGACATTGAAAGAGGTCGAAAAACAATTGCCACCCGGGATTCAGCTGGCCCCCATCTACGATGGCTCGCGCATGATCCGGGTCTCGGTCAACAATGTGCGGCAGACCCTGATCGAAGGCGCCCTGCTGACCGTGCTGATCGTGTTTTTGTTCCTGAACTCATGGCGCTCCACGGTCATCACTGGCTTGACCCTGCCCATTTCCATCATCGGCACCTTCCTGTTCATGCACATGCTGGGCTTTACCATCAACATGGTGACCTTGATGGCCTTGTCCTTGTGCGTGGGCTTGCTGATCGACGATGCGATTGTGGTGCGAGAGAACATCGTGCGTCATGTCCAAATGGGCAAGAACGCCTACGATGCGGCCATGCAAGGCACCCAAGAGATTGGGCTGGCGGTGCTGGCCACCACATTGTCCATTGTGGCGGTGTTTTTGCCGATTGGTTTCATGGAAGGCATCATCGGCAAGTTCTTTCACGAATTTGGCCTGACCATCGTGGCGGCCGTGCTGATCTCCATGTTCGTCAGTTTCACCCTGGACCCCATGCTGTCCAGTATCTGGCATGACCCCAGCATCCACCGCCAGGGCGAAGAGGCGCATACGGGCTCTTTGTATGACCGCACGCTGGGTCGACTGACCGCCTGGTTCGAGCAGGCCACCGACAAGCTGGGGCATGTCTATGAGCGCTGGCTCCAATGGGCGCTGGGCCACAAGCTGGCCACCGTCGGTCTCGCCATTGCGGTGTTCATCACCAGCGTGGTGATGATCCCCATGCTGGGCACGGAATTCGTGCCCAAGGCCGATTACTCCGAAACCACGGTGAATTTCTACACCCCCGTGGGTTCGTCGCTGGAGGTCACCGAAGCCAAAGCGCGCCAGGTAGACGCCATCCTGCGCGAATTTCCGGAGATTCGTTACACGCTGGCCACCCTCAACACTGGCACGGCCAACGGCAAGATATACGCCAGCATCTACGTGCGTCTGCTGGACCGCCATCTGCGCAAGCGCAGTGTCGACGATGTGGCCGCTGCGGTGCGGGAGCGCTTGCGCCAGGTCCCGGGCATCACGGTCACCCACGTGGGGCAGCTGGACACCGTCGGCGGCAACAAACAAATCGAGTTCTCCTTGCAAGGCACCGATCTGCGCGAACTGGAGCGGCTGAGCCAGACCGTGATGGCGCGCGTGCGGGCCATCCCAGGCCTGGTGGACCTGGACTCCAGCGTCAAGCCCGACAAGCCCACCGTGGAAGTGCTGGTGAACCGCGCTGCGGCCGCAGAGATGGGACTGGGGGTGGCCAGCGTGGGGCCACAGCTGCGCAATCTGGTGGCGGGACAAACCGTTGGCAACTGGCGCGCCAGCGACGACCAGACCTACGATGTCAATGTGCGGCTGGCCCCTTCCGCACGCAACACACCGCAGGACCTGGCCACCCTGCCCTTTGCACTGCCCACTGCGGCCGATGGCAGCACCCGCGTTGTGCGACTGGACCAGGTCGCCACGGTGCGTGAAAGCACGGGCCCCAACCAGATCAACCGCCGTGACCTGCTGCGCGAGGTCAGCATCAATGCCAACGCCTACAACCGCTCCACCGGCGAAATCTCCAGCGATATCCGCAAGGTCATGAGCGAGATCGTGCTGCCGCCAGGCTATTACTACCAGTTTGGGGGCTCGACCAAGAACATGCAGGAGTCCTTTGGTTATGCCGTCTCGGCTCTGGCCCTGGCCGTGATTTTCATCTACATGATCCTGGCCAGCCAGTTCAAGAGCTTTCTTCAGCCGCTGGCCTTGATGACATCGCTGCCCCTGACCCTGATTGGCGTCGTGCTGGCGCTGATGATGTTCCGCTCCACCCTGTCCATGTTCTCCATCATCGGCATCGTGATGCTGATGGGCCTGGTTACCAAAAACGCCATCCTGCTGGTGGACTTCGCCATTCGCGCGCGTGAGGGTTTTCTGCAAGCCGATGGCTCCACCAGCCAGGGCCTGTCGCGCCACGAGGCTTTGCTGCTGGCGGCGCGGGTGCGTTTGCGCCCCATCCTGATGACCACGCTGGCCATGATTTTCGGCATGATCCCGCTGGCTTTCGCACTCAGCGAAGGTTCAGAGCAGCGCGCCCCCATGGGGCAAGCCGTGATCGGCGGCGTCATCACCTCGTCCCTGCTGACGCTGGTGGTGGTCCCCGTGGTTTATTGCTACCTGGATGATTTTTCTCAATGGCTCAAGCGTCTTTGGCACCGAAGCGCTCAGTGAGATTCTGCCCCCATTGCCCCTTAAAATCGGACCCAACAAATCTTGCCCTTCTGGAGCCTCGACATGAATCTCGAAAAAGCCCGCTTTAACATGGTGGAACAACAGATCCGCACCTGGATGGTGCTGGAGCCCGCCGCCCTGTCCGCCCTGTCCACGGTCGAACGTGAAAAATTCACGCCCACGGCCTATCAAGCCCTGGCCTACACCGACACCGAAATTCCGCTGGCCCATGGCCAGACCATGTTGCCTCCGCGAATCGATGCCCGCTTGATGCACGACCTGCACCTGCAAGGCCATGAAACCGTGCTGGAAATCGGCACGGGCAGTGGCTACCTGACCGCCTTGCTGGCACAGCGTGCACAGCGCGTGATCAGCCTGGAGCTGCATGCGGATCTGGCGCAAGCAGCCCAAGCCCACCTGCAAGCCGCCGGTGTTCACAACGCCGAGGTGCGTGTGGCCAACGGCGCCACCGCTGTCGTGGCCGAAGCCCCCTTTGATGCCATCGTGCTCGGTGGCTCGGTGCATGAAGTTCCCGTGTCACTTCTCCAGCAACTCAAGGTGGGTGGACACCTGATCGCCATCGTTGGTGAGGAGCCCATCATGCATGCCACCCTCTTCACCCGCACTGGCAACCAGAATTGGCAAACCCGTGAACTGTGGGACACCGCCGTGCCGGCGCTGGAAGGCTTCAGCAAAGCCTCCTCTTTTCATTTCTGAACCCCATGATTGACCAGATTCAGCCCTCCCAGCTTGCCGACTGGATGCAGTCCAAGCAAGCCCACGGCGCAGCCGTGGTGCTCGATGTGCGTGAAGCGTGGGAATTGCAGACCGCCAGCGTGCGCGCCGACAACTTTGCATTTCTTCACATCCCCATGAGTCTGGTCCCTGTGCGCTTGTCCGAGCTGGATGCCAGTCGCCCCATCGCCTGCCTGTGCCACCATGGTGGACGCAGCATGCAGGTGGCCGCCTTCCTGGCGCAGCAGGGCTTTGCCCATGTCGCCAATGTGGCCGGTGGCATCCATGCGTGGTCTGCACAAGTGGACCCTTCTGTTCCACAATACTGAGTGGCATCACCTTGCCTCGCTCGACCAGATTCGTTTCCCGAAAGGTTTTCATGAAAGTGTTTCGCAAACTGCCCCTGAGCGCCGCCCTTGCCTTGGCCCTGGCGGTGCCGGCTCAGGCCCAAAACCTGGTGGAACTCTTTGAATCGGCACGCGCCTATGATGCAAGCTATCAGGCGGCCAAAGCGCAATACGAAGCCAACAAGTCCAAGGCGGATCAGGCGCTGGCCTTGCTGTTGCCAACTTCGAATCTGGTGTTGAGCGTGAACCGCGCAGGTCTAGACTATTCCACCAGCACCCCTGGAACCCCGGTCACAAATGTCAATTACACCCGTTGGTACACCACACAGACTGCAGCCTTGACGGCCAGCCAGCCTTTGTACCGGCCCGCAAACCTCGCCGCCTACAACCAAAGCAAAAAGCAGCTGAGTCAGGCCCTGGCCACCCTGGTCAGCGCCGAACAGGAGTTGGTGGTTCGCATCAGTCAGGCTTACTTTGATGTGCTGGCCAGCCAGGACAGCCTGGACTTCGTCAAAGCGCAAAAAACCGCTGTCTCCGAGCAATTGGCCTCTGCCAAACGCAATTTCGAAGTGGGCACAGCCACCATCACAGACACCCGTGAGGCGCAGGCGCGTTATGACCTGGTCATTGCCCAGGAGATTGCTGCCGAAAATGACCTTCGCGTCAAACGACTGGCGCTGGATCAATGGGTTGGTCTCAAAAATGCCACGCCCAAACCCCTGGCCAAATCCCTGGAACTGAAGCCCGTTCAGCCCGCAGACCCCGAACAATGGGTGAGTGCCTCCGAAACGACCCATCCTGGCATTTTGAATGCCCAATTGGCCCAAGACATTGCCAAATTGGAAATCGAACGGGCTCGTGCAGGTCACCGGCCAACCGTGGATTTGCAAGCGGGATATGCGGGGACCCGCAACATCGATGGAACAGCGACATCGGGGGCAACACCGTTCAGTTCCCATGTGATCTCACCGTCCATGAGCGTGGTCATGACCGTGCCCATCTTTGCAGGCTTCGCGACCGAAAATCGCTACAAGGAAACGGTGTCGCTGGAGGAAAAAGCCAAGAACGACCTTGAAGCTGCGCGCCGCAACGTGGCCCAGGCCACGCGCGCAGCCTACTTCGGCGTGGTCTCCGGCATTGGCCAGGTCAAGGCGCTGGAAGCGGCCGAAGCGTCCAGTCAGGTCGCACTGGATGCCAACAAACTGGGTTACACCGTGGGCGTGCGCATCAACATCGATGTGCTGAACTCGCAAAGCCAGCTGTTCCAGACCAAGCGCGATCTGGCCAAGGCACGGTATGACGTTCTGGTGGGCGGCTTGAAATTGCGCCAGGCCAACGGCACGCTCAAGATCGAAGACCTCGAATCGGTCAACGCCTTGCTGGCCAAGTGATCAAGGCGCCTTGGGTGCCAGCCAAGGGCCCAAGGCCTCCACGCTGCGCTGCGCTGCGCCGCGATGGCTCTGAGCAAATTGCTCGGCAGTGCGCGCCCTGGCCGCCAATCCCGCGTCATCCTGCACCCATTGCACTGCAGTGGCCACGGCTTGTGCCATGTCCTCTGCGCGCCAGGCCGCACCTGCCTGTACCGCACCTTCGGCAGCTTCCAGAAAATTGAATGTATGGGGCCCCATGATGACCGGACAACCGCAGGCCGCAGCCTCGATCAGGTTTTGCCCACCGAGTTTTTCAAAACTGCCGCCCAGCAAAGCGACATCGGCCAGGCCAAAGTAGTACGGCATCTCACCCAGGGTGTCCCCAAGCCAGACGGTAGGTTGCCCCATCTCTGTCACGACACCGTCGCCTACACTGGCGGTCTGCTGGCTGCGACGAACCACACGCCAACCCGCCTGGGCCAACAGGTCGTGCACCGCATCAAAACGTTGTGGATGTCTGGGCACAACCCACCAATGCACAGACGTTCTGGCGGACGGCAACGCGTTCAGTGCCTGCAGCCACAGCGCTTCCTCGCCTTCGCGTGAACTGGCCAGCAAAACAACGGGCCTGGAATGCCGGGTGCGCTCGGCTCGCCCCGCCTGCAACTGGGCGGCGTTCGGCGTGGCATCGAACTTGAGGTTGCCAAGTACCGCAGAGACCGATGCCCCCAGGGCACGCAAACGCATGGCATCGGCCTCGGTTTGCGCCCACACCGTGGACAGCCCCGCATAGGCAGGGCGTGAGAGCCAGGCCCATTGACATGCCTGCTGAAACGTTTTCTCGCTCAGCCGAGCATTGGCCAGAATCAAGGGAATGCCATGGCGCTGGCAACCGGCCACCAGATGAGGCCAGACCTCGGTTTCCATCAGCACGCCCACACGTGGCTTGAAATGGCGGAGAAATTTCGACACGGCATCGGAGGTGTCCCAGGGTTGCCACACCTGCATATCCCCGGCCTGCAACAGCCGTTGCCCCTCCTCTCGACCAGTCGCCGTGCCATGCGTCAGCAGCAGCGGTACGCCTGGCCATTGCTTGCGAATGGCTTGAATCAGGACCGCTGCGGCACGCGTCTCGCCCAGAGACACGGCATGCACCCAGATGCCCCCTTGCGTGGCAGGCAGGCTATAGCATCCAAAACGCTCTGGCACGGCCTGCAGATAACCCGGTTCAACCCGACCGCGGCGCGCGAGTTTGCGCCGCAACCAGGGCTGCAAAGCCCAGGTCACCACGCCATAAAGCGACAGTGCGGCCGTGTGCCGCAAACTCATGCCCAGGCCCCATCCATGCAAGCCGACCATGCCTGCCAGACGGCGTCCACCGATGGCGTGGGTTGTGCATACACACTGCATTGATGGGCCGCGCCTTGAGGGCCGGTGCGCCAGGCCGTGTCCACGTTGTAGATTTGAACATGGGGCAAATTCAGAGCCACGGCGATGTGGCTCAGTCCGCTGTCCACGCCCACGGCGCCCGCACAGGTGGCGAGCTTGGCAGCCAGGGCATCGATGCCCAGGCGCGGCCACACCACCGCACCCGGCAAGGCTTCGGCCAATGCCTGACTGCGCAGCAGTTCGGCTTCGTTGCCATGCGGCAATGCCACGCTGTAACCCTGCGTGGCCAAACGACGGCCCAGCTCGATCCAGTGGGCCAGGGGCCAGAGCTTGTCATCCCGGGAGGTGCCGTGGATCAGCGCGACCCAGGGTTGCTTGCGTGCAGCGGCACGCAGGATATCGAGTCCAGGATTGACGCTGGCAGGCACCGGGTAATGCAGTGCCTGTGCGCAGAGCTCACGCGCGCGGGTCATGGCATGAACATGCGGATCCAGCGCAATCAGCCGATCGGCAACCCAGCGTGTCGGCCGTTCATACGACGAGCCATCCGTCCGATGGGCCATGGCGACGCGTTGGCCGCTGGGTGACAACCTTGCCAGCCAGGACACCAGGGCGGATTTGGTCAAGCCCTGCAAGTCGATGATGCAGTCGTAGGACTGGGCTTGCAACTCGTCCCGGAAGTCGCGCCAGGCGTGGCGTGTCTGTGCCGCGAAGGGGCGTTTGCGCCAGCGGCGTAATTCACAGGCGATCACGCGATCTGCGGCTTCAGAAGCTTCAATCAAGGGCGCAAAAGCGCGCTCCACCACCCAGTCGATGCGCGCTTGCGGATAGGCTTGACGCACATCCATGAGGGCTGGCAACGTGTGAACCACATCGCCAAGCGACGACAGCTTGACGATCAGAATGTTCAATGCGCCGCCTCTTGGAATGCGGCATCCGGCTTGACTCGACGCAACAAGGCCAGCATATCGGACTGGATTCGCGCCAGCGCAGCCACAGACTGGCCTTCAAACCGCAGCACCAGCACCGGCGTGGTGTTGGAGGCGCGAATCAGGCCGAAGCCATCGTCCCAATCAATGCGCAAGCCATCGATCTCGGACAGTCTGGGGTGCTGGTCAGCACCCGGCAGGCCGTCTTGCTTGGCCAGTTGCAACAATGCGGCGGTCACGCGATGTGGCTCGCCTTCCTGGCAAGGCACATTCAACTCGGGCGTTGACTCGCTGGTGGGCAAGGCGTGCAGCACAGCATTGGCATCCGGACTGCGGCTCAGAATTTCCAGCAGACGACAGCCGGCATAGGTGCCATCGTCAAAGCCGTACCAGCGCTCTTTGAAAAAGATGTGGCCGCTCATCTCGCCGCCCAGGGGCGAGTCCAGCTCCTTCATGCGCGCCTTGATCAGAGAATGCCCCGTCTTGAACATCACCGGTTCGCCACCGGCCGCCCGGATCGCGGGCGCCAGGCGCTGCGAGCATTTCACATCAAAGACGATGGCGCCCCCTGGCACGCGCGAGAGCACATCCTGAGAGAACAACAGCATTTGCCGGTCGGGATAAATCGTGTGCCCGTCCTGGGTGACGATGCCCAGACGGTCACCATCGCCGTCAAATGCCAGACCGAGTTCTGCCTGATGCGCAACCAGCGCCTGCGTCAGATCGCGCAGGTTTTCAGGCTTGCTGGGATCGGGATGGTGGTTCGGAAAATGGCCGTCCACCTCGCTGAAGAGCTCGATCACTTCACAGCCCAGCGCCCGGAAGATGCCTGGTGCGGATGCACCAGCCACCCCGTTACCGGAATCCACCACGATTTTCAGAGGCCGTTGCAGGCGAATGTCGCCCACAATACGGTCACGGTAAGCTGGTGCGATGTCCACATGCTGCAACTGTCCCCCACTGCGCAGCTGCCAGGTCTCGTCTTCCATGATCTGGCGCAAGCCTTGAATCTCCTCGCCATAAATCGCGCGCCCCCCGAGCACCATCTTGAAACCGTTGTAGTCTTTGGGGTTGTGGCTGCCGGTAATCTGAATACCACTGCGGCACAGCGTGTGCGCTGCGAAATAAAGCATGGGGGTGGTCACCACGCCCACATCGATCACCTCAATGCCGGTGTCCAGCAGGCCTTGCACCAGCGCCTCGGCCAAGGCTGGACCACTCAATCGACCATCACGCCCCACCGCCACCACAGTCTCACCACAGGCTTGGGCATGGGTGCCAAAAGCGCGTCCCAGGGCCTGCGCGACCGCCGGATTCAGTGCCTGGGGAACCACCCCACGAATGTCATAGGCCTTGAAGATGGAAGGTGTGACTTGCATGCCAAAGATTGTAGGTGAATGCCCCGTCCGTACAGAACTGCGTATCATGCACAGATCGCCCTCTCCAAGCATGATCATGAAAACTGCCATGCCCTTGCAACGCAGTCACTTTGACACCCCGCTGGGGCCCATGCTGCTGGCCGCCTCGACACAGGGTTTGGTGGGCGCCTGGTTTGAAGGCCAGCGTCACATGCCAGACTTTCAGAGCTGGCCAGTGGTCACGCACAACCCGGTTCTGCAGCAGGCCGAAGCCGAATTGCGCGCGTATTTTGCAGGCCAGCGCACGCACTTCAGCGTACCTTTGTCCGCGGCCTGGGGCACCGTGTTTCAGCAATCGGTGTGGCAGGCACTGCAGCAGATTCCACCCGGTCACACCTCCAGCTATGGCCTGCTGGCCCAGCAACTGAACAAGCCCCTGGCCTCACGCGCTGTCGGCGCAGCCGTGGGCAAGAACCCCTGGACCATCATCGTGCCCTGCCATCGTGTGCTGGGCGCGCAAGGCGCATTGACCGGCTACGCCGGCGGCCTGGATCGCAAGATCGCCTTGCTCCAGTTGGAGGGCCTGCTTCTTTGAACACCCCCCGGTCCTCCAGGCACTGGCTACCCGACTTCATTTTGCTGGCACTGCTGTGGGGTTCTTCCTTTCTTTTTCTGCAAAAGGTGTCGCACGCCATGGGTGCCATTCCCACCAGCTGGATGCGAGTGACCATCGCGGCCCTGTGCCTGATGCCCATGGTGCTGGTGCGACAGCAGGCCGGCTTGCTGTGGCAGCACCGGCGCCAACTGCTGTTTGTCGGCCTGTTCAATTCGGGTCTGCCCTTCAGTCTGTTCGCTTATGCACTGTTATCCATCACCACAGGCTTGTCATCCATCCTCAACACCATGGCGCCGCTGTTTGGCGCGCTGATCGCTTGGCTTGTCTACAAAGAGCAGCTGACCCGCTGGCGCACGCTGGGCATGTGCCTGGGCTTTCTGGGTGCCATGCTTCTGGCCATGCAAGCCCCTGGTGGCGTGTCTTTCAAGCCCGGTGGCTCAGGCCTGGCCGTGGTCTGCTGCTTGCTGGGCGGGCTGTGCTACGGCATCAGCGGCAACTACAGCCAACGTCACCTTCATCACCTGCCGGCCATGGTCACCGCGACCGGTAGTCTGATGGGGGGTAGCGCAGCTTTGCTGTTGCCCGCGCTCTGGCTCTGGCCCGCCCATGCCCCTGACCTGCCAACCTGGGGTGCCCTGTTCATCTCGGCTGTTTTTTGCACGGGCTTTGCCTATGTGCTCTTTTTCCGCTTGATTGGACAACTCGGCTCCAGTGGGGCAATGACGGTGACTTATGTGGCCCCCGTGTTTGCATCGCTCATCGGTGTGGTGGTGCTCAACGAAAAAATCACCGCGTGGATGCTGGCCTGCGCGGCCATCGTGCTGGCCGGGACCGCGCTGGCCACAGGCTTGCTTCCGCTGAAAAAAACCAGGGCGACGGCGAGCTGAGGGCGCGCTCAACGGCCAGGGAACGAAGGCTTGCGCTTCTCGTTGAAGGCGGCGCGTCCTTCCTTGGCGTCCTCGGTCATGGCGGTCAGCGCAATCTGGCTCTCGGTGTAAGCAATCGCCTGATCAAATGACATGGCCGAAATGGCGCGCATGGCGTACTTGCCGCGACGGATCGCGGTCGGCGATTTGTCCAGCAAGCGTCCCACCAGCCATTCGGTTTTGGCATCCAGTTGCGAAGCCGGAACCACATGGTTAAGCAATCCATGCGTCAAAGCCTCCTGTGCCGAGAACGGTTCGCCGGTCAAGGACCATTCACGCACCACACGCGGGGGCACCAGGTCTTTCAGCAGGCTCAGCACCTGCATTGGAAAGACGCCCACCTTCACTTCGGGCAGTCCAAGGGTCACATGATCGGCGGCCACGGCCATGTCGGCCACGCAAAGCAAGCCCATGCCACCGGCCATGCACACACCATTGAGCCGCACCACGATGGGCAAGGTTGCGGCTTGCGCTTCGCGCAGAAGGTCGGCATAGTCTGACGAGGGCTTGGCCGGATCGAACACAAAACCCACACCTGGTTGCAGATCGGCTCCTGCGCAAAAGGCCTTGTCGCCAGCACCTGTCAACACAATGGCCCTGACGCCAGGGTCCGCATGGGCGCGTCGCAAGCCCTCGCGCAGGCCTTGAATCACGGCCCCATTGAGGGCGTTGCGTTTGTCGGGGCGGTTCAGCGTCAGCCAGACGCAGGCATCACGTTGCGCGTACAGGACTTCGTCGTTCATGCTCAGTTCTTCTCCACTTGAACTTCCACCAGCACACTGCCAGCCGCAGCCTGGACACCTGGCAACACATGGACGGCCGTGACTGTGCCTGCGACACGGGCCACATGCACATGCTCCATCTTCATGGCTTCCAGCGTCACCACGGCCGCACCCACATCCACATGCTGCCCCACGGCGACCTGCACCGCCACCACGCGGCCATTGGTGCTGGCTCGCACGCGGCCATCGCCACCGGCATCGCCCTGGCGCGCAGCCGGCACACGCGTGAGATCGCTGACCCACACGGCCTGCGCGCCCAACTGCAACCACCAGTCCGCTCCTTGTCGAACCACAGTCGCCGTGCTCGCCACGCCATCCATGACATAGCGAATGGCATCGTCTTGGCGGCGCAAGCCGTGAACACGGTGTGCAAAAGTGACCTCCTCGGACAATGAACCCATCACCTTGAACGACCCTTCTTCCGTGCGCTCCACCTGCACGCTGTGGCGTTGCTCGCCAACTGCCAGTTGAAGCCGTATGGGCAAGCGTGGCACCAACGCCGAAGCCTGCGACTCGCCGGCCACAGTGCGCCAGGCCACCAGCGACAAGGCCCGTTCTGTCAGGGCATCGTCCTGCCACAGCAGTTCACCCTGATGGCTGGCAATGAAGCCGGTGGTGGCTTGGCCTGCCACGAACACGGGATGGGCCAGGCAACGGTCCAGGAAAGCCTGATTGGTGGTGACCCCCAGCGCCACCGTGTCTTGCAAGCCAGCGCGCAGCAGGCGTACAGCCTCGTCACGGTGTCGGCCATGGCTGATCAGCTTGGCCACCATGGAATCGTAAAACGGTGGCACTTCACTCTGAGGCGTCAAGCCATGCTCAACCCGCAACTGGGGCGCAGGAGACCAGGCGCAGAACTGACCACTCTGCGGCATGAAGCCTTGCACCGGGTCTTCCGCGCAAAGTCGAACTTCGATGGCATGCCCCTGAAATTGAATTTGGGACTGCGCCAACGGCAAGGGCTCGCCTGCAGCCACACGCAACTGCCACGCCACCAGATCCAGGCCGGTCACCGCTTCGGTGACCGGATGCTCCACTTGCAAACGGGTGTTCATCTCCATGAAATAAAACTCGCCACTCGCGTCGAGCAAAAATTCCAGCGTGCCCGCACCTTCGTAGCCCAGCGCTTGGATCGCCTGGACAGCCGTCTGTCCCATGCGCTCGCGCAAAGCTGCCGAAACCGCCGGCGAGGGCGATTCCTCGATCAGCTTTTGGTGGCGACGTTGCACCGAGCAATCGCGTTCACCCAAATGCACGGCATGGCCGTGACGGTCGGCAAACACCTGAATTTCAATGTGACGCGGCTCGATGATGGCGCGCTCCAGCAATACCTGGGCGCTGCCAAAGGCGTTCAGCGCTTCCGATTGCGCGCTGCGCAAGGCATCGGCAAAAGCGCCGGGCTGATCAACCTTGCGCATGCCACGGCCACCTCCACCCGCAGTCGCCTTGATCATCACCGGGTAGCCAATGCGCGCAGCCTCCTGCACCAGGCGTTCGGTGGACTGATCGTCCCCGTCATAGCCTGGCACGCAAGGCACGCCGGCCTTTTGCATCAGCCGCTTGGCTTCAGCTTTGTGCCCCATGGCGCGGATGGCCTCGGGCGAAGGACCGATGAACACCAGCCCGGCTTCTCGGCAGGCCTGCGCAAAATCTTCATTCTCGGCCAGGAAACCATAGCCGGGATGAATGGCATCGGCGCCCGTTTGGCGAGCCGCATCCAGGATGGCAGGAATGTTCAGGTAAGACTGCGCCGGCAAGGGCTCGCCAATGCACACCGCCTGGTCGGCTTCCAGTGCATGACGCGCCAGGGCATCGACCGTTGAATACACGGCCACCGTGCGGTAGCCCAGCGCACGGGCCGAACGCAGAATACGCAGCGCAATCTCACCGCGGTTGGCAATCAGGATTTTGTGAAACGGGGTGGAGGTCATCTTGCTCAATCGGTTGAATCGGCTCAGGCGTTGCGGGGGAAGATGCCCATGTATTTGGACAGGATTTGCAGCATGACTTCATCGGCACCGCCACCGATGGACGCCAGGCGACCGTCCCGGAATGCGCGCGAAACACGGCCATCCGCAAAGCCCATGCCTCCCCAGAACTGCACGCAGGTGTCGGTAACTTCGCGCATCAAACGCCCCGACTTCAGCTTGACCATGGTGGCCCATTCGGTGGCATCCTCGCCGGCCACCACTTTCTCGACAGCGGCCCAGCACAAGGTGGAAAGCATTTCAATTTCAGCGCGCAGTTCCGCGAGTTTGAAATAAACCCACTGGTTGTCCAGCAGTGATTTGCCAAAGACCTGGCGTTCACGCGTGTAGTCGATGGTGATTTTGAGAATGTGGCGCATGGCGCCCACCCCATTGAACCCGGCCCACAGGCGCTCCAGTTGAAATTGCTCCATCTGGTAGATAAAACCCATGCCCTCCTCCCCCACGCGATAGCGTTGAGGCACGCGCACATCGTCAAAAAACAGCTGGGCAGTGTCCGAGGAGTCCATGCCCATTTTGTTGATCTTGCGCGCCACCTGCACCCCGGGTGTTTTCATCGGCACCATGATCAAGGACTTGTTCTTGTGTGCGGAGCCGCTGGCGGTGTTGGCCAGCACGATGCACCAGTCGGCCTGGGTGCCGTTGGTGGTCCACATCTTGCCGCCGTTGATGATGTAGTCATCGCCATCCTTGCGCGCCGTGGTCTTGATGGAAGCCACATCCGAGCCGCTGCCCACTTCCGACACCCCAAGACAGGCCACCATGTCGCCCGAGATCGCTGGCGCCAGAAATTCACGCCGCAATTCATCGCTGCCATGTTCAGCCAGGGCCGGCGTGGCCATGTCGGTCTGTACGCCAATGGCCATGGGCACACCGCCACAATGCATCTCACCCAGCGTTTCAGCCAGAATGGCCGCATAGGAATAGTCCAGCCCCATGCCGCCGAACGCGGTGGGTTTGTTCAGGCCCAGCAAATCGAGTTGCCCCATGCGCTTGAAGACCTGGTGTGCAGGAAAAATGCCTGCAGCCTCCCAGTCATCCACATGCGGATTGATTTCATCGGTGATCCAGCGCTGGATGGTGCGCTTGAGCGCTTCATGTTCAGGGGTCAACTTCATGCTGTTCGCTCCAAAGGGTCAGGGACGGGCCACGCCGAACTGCATGGCGTGCGGCTGGCGGGTATCGGCCTCACGGCAAATCGCCAGGGTCTGCGCCAACACGGCACGGGTGTCACGGGGATCGATCACGCCATCATCGAGCAGCAACGCGCTGGTGACAAACACGCTCATCTGGCGCTCAAAGCGATCGATGATGCGGTCTTTGAGTTCGGCAATCTTGGTGCTGTCCACTTCACCACCCTTGCGCTTCATCGCCGCCTCGGTGACGATGGCCATGGTCTCGGCCGCTTGCTCGCCGCCCATGACCGCAGTTTTTGCGTTCGGCCAGGAAAAACAGAAGCGGGGATGAAACCCACGACCGCACATGCCGTAATTGCCCGCGCCGTACGACGCGCCGCAATAGAGCGTGATTTGCGGGACAGTGGCATTGGTCACCGCCTGGATCATCTTGGAGCCGTGCTTGATGATGCCGCCTTCCTCATACGCCTTGCCCACCATGAAGCCCGTGGTGTTGTTCAGATACAAAATAGGGGTGCCCGACTGGCAACAGGCCTGAATGAAGTGCGTGGCCTTGGTGGCACCCGCGGGATCGATGGGGCCATTGTTGGTGATGATGCCCACGGGCCAGCCTTCGATCTTGGCATGGCCACACACGGTGGCCGGTCCGTAGTTTTCACCGAAAGCCAGAAAATCGGAATCGTCAACGATGCGCGCAATGACCTCGCGCATGTCCACCGGGCGCTTGGGATCCATGGGCATGATGCCCATCAATTCGTCCGAGGCGTAGCGCGGGGGCAGAAAATCCCGTGCGCGCGTCTGCACAGTGCATGTCGGCCAGTCCAGACTGGCCACAATATCGCGTGCAATGCGAATGCCATCGCGGTCATCTTCGGCCAGGTAATCGCCCAGTCCGGAAACCGTGGCGTGCATTTCTGCCCCGCCCAGTTCTTCTTCCGTCGCGATCTCGCCAGTGGCGGCCTTGAGCAATGGCGGCCCTGCCAGAAACGCACGTGAGCGCCCCCGCACCAGCACGATGTAGTCGGACAACCCTGTCTGGTAAGCCCCTCCTGCTGTGGACGAACCATGGGTCACGGTGATGACCGGCAGACCCGCTGCCGACATGCGCGCGAGATTGCGGAAGGTGCTGCCGCCACGGATGAAATCTTCCACCCGGTAGGCCATCAGATTGGCGCCCGCGCTCTCCACCAATTGCACATAAGGCAGCTTGTTTTCCAGCGCGAGTTCCTGAACCCTGAGCACTTTGTCCAGGCCCATGGGCTGCAAGGCACCCGCGTCAATACCGGCATCGGACACCATCACCATGCAACGCGTGCCACTGATGAACCCGATGCCCGCAATCACGCCACCGCCTGGCACACTTTTTTCAAGATCAGGGTTGTCATGCCCCAGTCCGGCCAGGCTGGACAGCGCCAGAAAAGGCGCACCCGCATCCAGCAACAAGGACAGACGCTCGCGCGGCAGCAACTGTCCGCGCTGCGCGAAGCGCGAGCGGGCGCCCTCGGATTTGTCTCGGGTCCGTTGTTCAATCGCTCGGACCCTGGCGACCAGGTCCAGCATGGCTTGCTGGTTCTGTCGGAACGATTCACTGGCGGGAACCAGCTGGGTTTCAATCACACTCATGGCGTGCCTTTGTTCATGGCTTCAGGGCAGTTTAGGGGAATCCCGGCCCGTCAGCCATTCGGGGTATCCAGAGGACATTTCACCCGGAACTTGCTCAGCAAATGTGCAGGCCGATAAGACATCTTGGTTTGACGAAAACGTGCCAGCCCCAGGTCTTGCTCGAAATTGAGCCAATCCACCTTGCGTGCGGCCTCGTCCTGGCAAAAACGCTGAAACAGGTACTGGGGCAAGCCTTTGAAAACCGTTCGCGCTTTGGCAAAACGCATCACCCAGACCTCGGGTTGCAACGCCTCCGCCAGGACAAAGCCAGCGGGAACACCATCCACCCAGCACATCAGGCCTTGCCATCCCCAGGATGGCCCCCATTGCAAAGCCTCACGGCATGGCGCATCGTCTGCATCGCCCGTCGCTTTCAGTTTGTCCTGTAGCCAGCCTTCCAGGACAGCCACCGCGGCCTGGCGATGGGCTGGCGTGTACGCTTCGACCCGAACCGCGTGGGAGGCCAACAACTGCTTCACTAGATTGCGTTTGGCATGCAAACCCGCGTAGGTGCGAAAACTTTCCCCCGTGTACACATAGTCGGCATCGTCACGCACCGTCGCCCATGTCACTGGCAGGTCCGGATGTGCCTGGACCCAATGCTGCTGCTGGGCCTGTGACAAAGGGTACAGACAGGCATGGCGGCGCAGCAACATGGCCAACACCTGCGTGGGCGCCTGGCGCAGGTCGAACAAGGGAATGGCATGGTTCGTGCCATCATAGGTGTGGCCCAGTACCATGGGCCAATCGCCAGGCACAAAACGATAGCCATGCGCTGCACGAAACAGGTAAAGATTGTCGGCACTGCCTTCTGCCAGCGCATGCGCACCCTCCCACGCATGCAGGGCACGCAAGCGTGGTGCCCAGTCCTCACGCCAGGCCAGATCCAAAACTTGCATGGAGAGCGTCAAAGCCGGTCTTGTGGCTCGGCCCGCACGCCTGGCGCAGGGCCATCGGCTGGGGGACCCGCAAAACATTGCGCCATCTGCAGCCACTGTTGTGTGATGGGACCTTGCACGCGCAGTCGGGTGTCCTGCACATGGCGCCGCTGCGTCACCACCAGACAAAAGTCCAAGGCAGGACCGCAGACGCGTTCCTCTGTTGCAGGATCGCCCCAGGACCAGCTGCCGCCCTCGGGTGCATCGAGTTGGACGAAAGGCGTGACTTGCGGCACGGGTTGCTGGCGATTGACATAGGTCCAGCCCAAGGTTGTCACCCCCAGATGCGCGATGTGGCGCAGTCGGTGCGTCAGCGGGCGTCGCCGCCCCGCCACATCCCAGATGTCCTGACCATGGGCCCAGGTTTCCATCAAACGTGCGGTGGCAAAGGAGCGCGCGCTCATGGAGGGACCGTACCAGGGCAAGCGATCTTTGGGATCGCGCACGCGCAAGCGTTGCACCAGTTCGCGGTAGCGCTCGCGCCAAGGTGCCAGCAGACGCCTATCCGGGGTTGCTGCGTAGTGAGCGCGTGCAATCGCACTGATCTGCTCGCCACGCAACATCTGCTGCATCAAGGCCTGTGCGTTCTTCTGAAAAGTGGGCGCGTCATCGATGGCCTCGATTGCAGCCCCGTCAAAATAGGCCAGGTGGGCCACTTCATCCCAGGGCGTCCAGCCGTAAAACTTGCTGTTCTGTTGCCATTGCGCGTCGCTCAGGCCGTCGCACAGATCGGCCAATTCATCGTATTCGGCCAGCAAATCATCACACAAATCGTTCATGGTGTTGTCCATCAAATGCCCAGTTGTCGTGCCGCCAGGTCTTTCATGATTTCTTCCGATCCGCCACCGATCATCATCACTTTGACCTCGCGGTAAATACGCTCGCTGCGGGTGCCCCGCATGAAGCCCATGCCGCCCAGAATTTGAATGGCCTGATCGGCACAGAATTGCATGGCTTGCGTGGCCAGCACCTTGGCCATGCAAATGCGGGCCACCAAAGTGTTGTGGTCTCCGAGCGAGTGCTCAAGCCGATAAGAGAGCTCCTCAATCAAGGCGCGCGCCGCATCGATCTTCATGCGCATGTCCATCAGCTTATGCCGAACCACCTGTCGCTCTGACAAGGCCTGGCCAAAGGTACGGCGCTGCTGCGCCCACTCCAGGGCCTCTTGCCAGCACACTTCCGCATAGCCGCAAGCCTGCATGGCCATGCCCAGGCGCTCGGAATTGAAATTGGTCATGAACACCTTGAACCCAGCGTTTTCCTGACCCACCAGGTTGTGCACTGGCACACGGCAACGGTCGAAACGCAAATGCGCGGTATCGGACGCCCACCAGCCCATTTTTTTCAGCTCGGTGCGCGTCAACCCAGGCGTGTTGCCGTCGATCACCAAAGCTGAAATGCCGCCCGCTCCCTTGTTGTCGGGGTTGGTGCGCACCGCCACCGTGAAGAAATTGGCACGCATGCCCGACGTGATGAACACCTTCTCTCCGCTGACCACATAGTGATCGCCATCACGGACTGCCGTGGTTTGGAGTGCGGCCACATCGGACCCCCCGGAAGGCTCGGTGATCGCCAAAGCGGCAATCTGGTCACCACAGAGCACGGGCGGAATGTAGCGCCGCTGTAATTCGGCATGGCCATGGTGAAGAATTGGCGGCAAGGCAATCGTGTGTGAATTCAGCGAGGCGGCCACGCCACCGCAGCCAGAGCGTGCATATTCCTCGCTGGCAATCAGCGTGTGGAACACATCGCAAGGCGTGCCGCCCAGCGCTTCGGGATAGCCCAGGCCGGTGATACCCAATTGCGCCGCACGCTTGTAAAGATGCAAGGGAAAGGTGCCAGCCTCATCCCACTCGTTGACAAAGGGAATGATTTCATTCGCCACCCACTCGCGCATCATGTCGCGCAACTGAGTGTGCTCGGCAGAAAAATAATGACCGATCGGCGGCAGCGCTTGCATCTAGGGTCTCCCGGTAGAACGAATTCAGCTTCTCAATGTAACAATGACACAGCGCTTCAGCATGAGACTGACGCACAGGAGACACGATGGATCAAAAAATCATTCGCATCGGCGGCGCTTCCGGGTTCTGGGGAGACAGCCACATGGGCGCTCAGCAACTTGTGCAGGCCGAGCCTTCCATTGACTACCTGGTGTTTGACTACCTGGCCGAAACCACCATGGCGATTTTGGCCGCCGCACGCATGAAGAAACCCGAACTGGGTTATGCCACCGACTTTGTCGACAGCGCCATGAAATCGGTGCTGCCCCAGGTCATGGCCAAAGGCATCAAGGTGATCGCCAATGCCGGTGGCATCCACCCCGCAGGCTGCGCGAAGGCGCTGCAGGCCATGGCGCAAGAGATGGGGCTGAACCCCCGCATTGCGGTGGTTCATGGCGATGATGTGAGCGCCCTGCTGCCCGCCTTGCGTGCGGAGGGCGTCACGGACATGTTCAGCGGCGCAGCCTTGCCCGAAAAAATGCTCAGCGCCAATGCCTACCTGGGCGCTTGGCCGATTGTGGAAGCCTTGCGGCGTGGTGCGGACATTGTGATCACCGGGCGCTGCGTGGACAGTGCCGTCACGCTGGCCCCCCTGATTCATGAATTTGGCTGGCAGGCCACCGACTGGGATCGCCTGGCAGGCGGCAGCCTGGGCGGTCACATCATCGAATGCGGCTGTCAGGCCACGGGCGGCCTGTTCACCGACTGGCAAAGCGTGCCCAACTGGCCGCAGATGGGCTATCCCATCATCGAGTGCGCAGCCGATGGCAGCTTTGTCGTCACCAAGGCACCAGGCACCGGCGGGCTGATCAGCCCGGCCTCGGTGGGTGAGCAATTGCTTTATGAAATTGGCGATCCAGGCGCTTACGTTCTGCCCGATGTGGTCTGCGATTTCCGTCACGTGCGCATGACGCAGGTCGGTGATCAGCGCGTGCGTGCCGAGGGCGCCAAGGGCAGTGCGCCCCCCGACACCTACAAAGTCTCGGCCACTGCCGTTGCCGGCTACCGTTGCGTGGGCAGCCTGGTGCTGATCGGCCCACAGGCAGCAGCCAAGGCGCGTCGCACTGGCGAGGCCATCGTGCACCGTACCCGCCACATGCTGAAAGAGCTGGGCTGGCCCGATTTCACTCAGGCGGATGTGCAGCTCTTTGGGGCGGAAACGCTCTATGGCGAGCAGGCCCGTACGGGTGACTCCCGTGAGGTGATGGTGCGCATCTCGGTGTCGCACAAACAGCGTGAGGCGCTGGCCTTGTTCGCGCGTGAAATCGCGCCAGCGGGCACCTCCTGGGCACCGGGCACCACGGGCGCATCCGGCGGACGCCCCTCGCCCTCGCCGCGCATCCTGCCACTGGCCTTCCTGCTGAACAAGGCCCGCGTACCGGTGCATGTCAGCATCCACGAAGCGCAACATCCTGTGCAAACCATCTTGCACCACGGCCAGGTGGTTTCGCCGCCCGCGCTGACCTGGTCACCATGGCGCGAAAGTTCCGAACCGCAACAAAGCATCCCACTGGAGGCGCTGGCCTGGGCACGCAGTGGTGACAAGGGCGACATCTCCAACATCGGACTGATCGCACGCCGTCCGCAGTGGCTGCCGCTGATCGCCGATCGCGTCAGCACAGCGGTGGTGAAAGCCTACTTCTCGGATCTGGTGAAAGGCCGTGTCGAACGCTTCTACCTGCCCGGTCTGCAAGCCTTCAACTATGTGATGCATGAAGCCCTGGATGGCGGTGGCCCGGCCTCAACCCGGGTTGATCCCCTGGGCAAGGGCATGGCGCAGATGCTTCTGGACTTGCCCATACGGGTGCCGCAATCGATTGCGCGCGAGGCACTCAGCGAATTAGCTGCGCGGCCAGTTGCTGCAGACGATGACCCGGTTCAGTGAGCGCTTCCACGATGCTGAAATGATTCAATCCAGGCAAAACTTCACATACCGGAACCACCTGTTCGCCCCAGCGCTGCTGAATCAAATGGTTGTGGCGGATGAACTCCGCGCTTTCATTCCCGCCAACGGTGGTCAGCAGCGTGGCGCCCTGCGGCGCCGGCAGCCAGGCCGGACTGGCACGCGACACCTGCTCCGGCGTCAAATGAAGCGAAGTCTGCACCATCGGCGTGCGCATCACCGAATCGAGCTCGTACAACCCCGAAAGTGACAAACCGCGTTGTAGCAGGCTCTTGGGCAAATCCTTGGCATAGCGATCCCATTGACAGGCCAGCAACATGGCCGCCAGATGCCCCCCCGCCGAATGGCCCGCGACATGAATGCGCTCAGGGTCTCCTCCCAGTCGGTGAATGTTGCGATACGTCCAGGCCACAGCCTTGACCATTTGCATGACGATCTCGGGGACCGTCACTGCCGGTGCCAGCGCATAGTTGGGCACCACAGTCAAGGCGCCCAGCGCCTTGAACACCGGCGCCACGAAGGCGTGTTCGGATTTGTCCAGCGAACGCCAATAGCCGCCATGGATGAACACCACCACGGGCGCACGGTCCTGGGTTGCGGGAAAAATATCCAGCGTTTCGTTGGGACCGCGCCCATAGGCCACACCCAGCATGCAGCGATGGGCTCGACGGGCTTGTTCGGACAGGGTGCGCCAACGGTCAAAATGCGTTTGGAACGCCGGCACCAAGGCCCGGTTGTTGTACATGCGGTCGTACCAGGCAGGGTCGTGCGACGTCATGAAGTTCTCCATTCAGGCAGGGCCTCTACTCTATCCTGCCCCATGCCCGACATCTCAGCGCGCCGTCCAGACACGTCCCAACCCAGCGTAAACCCCTAGAAAATCTTGATTGCAGTCAATGTATTCTGTATACAGTGAACTTTATGATTGCAGAACTGGTCAAACTTGAAGCATCTCCGGATCTGGTCGATCAGGTCTATCGGAGCTTGCAGGATGCCATCACCGATGGCTCATTGCAGCCTGGCGAGCGCCTGGCGCAGGAAGACATTGCCCATCGCCTGGCCGTTTCAAGGCAACCCGTGCTGCAGGCCCTGCGCCTTCTGAAAAAGGACGGCTTTGTGGAGGATGCCCCTGGCCGTGGCGTTCAGGTCACCCCGTTGAATTTCGACAAGATTGCCCAGGCCTACCAAGTTCGAGGTGCATTGGATGCGCTGGCCGCGCGACTCGCAGCCCAGTACCGGCACGTCATCGATCCGGCATTGATCCAGCGCGGGCGACTGGCCAAACAGCAGCGAGAAGTCAAGACCATGATCGAGGCCGACCTGGCCTTCCACCAGGCCATCTATGACGGCTCGCGCAACCCCATGATCGCGCAAAGTGCGCGCCAGCATTGGCATCATTTGCGTCGCGCCATGGGCGCGGTGCTGCAATCGTCCCAGCAACGCGAGACCGTCTGGGATGAACACGCCGCCATCGCCCAGGCCATCGGTCGCGGCGACGCCAACCTGGCCGCCGAGCTCATCGAACACCACGCCCGCGAGGCAAGCCGTCAGCTGACGTCGCGTATCGCGGATTCCCTCACCACTCCCCTCACCCAAGGAATCACACCATGAGATTGTCTGCCGAGCAAATCGCCCAGTTTGACCGCGATGGCTACCTGTTTTTTCCGGGCCTGTTCACGCCCGAGGAAACACACAACCTGACCGACGCTGTGCCCGAGCTTTACAGCCGCCGCGAAGCCTACAACGTCCGCGAGAAAGGCAGCGATGCGGTACGCACCAACTTTGCCGCCCACATGTACAGCAAACCCTTCGCCAAGCTGGCCCGTCACCCGCGCATGGTCGAACCGGTGGAAGATCTGTTTGGCGAAAAGCTTTACATGCACCAGTTCAAGATCAACGGCAAGATGGCCTTTGAAGGCGATGTCTGGCAATGGCACCAGGACTATGGCACCTGGCTCAACGATGACCTGATGCCCACCGAACGCGCGATGAACGTGGCGATTTTTCTGGACGATGTCAACGAGTACAACGGCCCGCTGATGTTCATCCCGGGCAGCCATAAAAAAGGGGTGATCGATGCCGCGCACGACCTGACGACCACCAGCTACCCGTTGTGGACCGTGAACAACGCGCTGATCACCCAGCTGGTCGAGCGCGCTGGGGGCAAGCAAGGCGGCATCGTCAGCCCCACCGGACCCGCCGGCTCGATGATCCTGTTTCACAGCTGCCTGGTGCACGCCTCGACCAGCAACCTGTCCCCGTGGAACCGTGTGAGTGTGTACCTGAGCCTCTGTGCCGTCTCCAACCATGTGCGCCGCTTCAAACGCCCCGAGTACATTGCACACCGTGACTTCACCCCGATTGACTGCCTGCCAGATGACTGCCTGCTGAAAGACTACCCGGTCGATCTGCCCTGGAAAGATGGCATGCCTGCCAGTGCCCTTGAAACCTCTCTTGAAGAATTGAAACTCGCCGCATGAACCTGCACCGCAAACTCCAACAACGCGCCGCCGAAAACCGTCCTGTCCGCATCGGACTGATCGGCGCAGGCAAATTCGGGTCGATGTACCTGGCCCAGATTCCTCGCACACCTGGCGTCCACCTGGTGGGCATTGCCGACCTCTCGCCTGCCAATGCGCGTGTCAACCTCGCCCGCGTCGGCTGGGCCGAAGACCGCCTGCAGGCCAAGTCGCTGGACGACGCTGTCAAGCAAGGCACCACCCATGTCGGCGACGACTGGAAAGCGCTGGTCAGCCATCCCGCGATTGATGTGATCGTGGAGTGCACGGGCTCCCCCCTGCATGCCGTGGACCACATCCTCGAAGCCTATGCGCACCGCAAGCATGTGGTCAACGTGACGGTGGAGGCCGATGCCTTCTGCGGCCCCTTGCTGGCCACCCGCGCGGAAGCTGCGGGGGTGGTCTACTCGCTGGCCTTCGGCGATCAGCCCGCACTGATCTGCGACCTGGTGGACTGGGCGCGCACCTGCGGCTTCCCGGTGGTAGCGGCAGGCCGAGGTCATAAATGGCTGCCGCACTTCTGCGAATCCACACCCGACACCGTGTGGAACAACTGGGGACTGACGCCGGAACAAGCCGTGCGCGGCGGCCTCAATCCCAAAATGTTCAACAGTTTCCTGGACGGCTCCAAGCCCTCCATCGAAAGCACGGCCGTGGCCAATGCCACGGGACTGGGCGTCCCCAGTCAGGGTCTGCTTTATCCCCCAGCCAGCGTGGAAGACATCCCTTATGTGACCCGACCGGTCTCCGAGGGCGGTGTGCTGGAACGCAAAGGCATGGTGGAAGTGATCTCCAGCCTGGAGACCGATGGACGCGTGATTCCCTACGATATCCGCATGGGGGTGTGGGTCACGGTGGAAGCCGAGACCGACTACATCAAAAATTGCTTTGAAGAATACAAAGCCCATACCGATCCCAGTGGCCGCTACTTCACGCTCTACAAGCGCTGGCATCTGATTGGACTGGAAGTGGGCGTGAGCGTGGCCAGTGTGGCCTTGCGTGGAGAGCCCACGGGTGTGGCCACAGGCTGGCAAGCCGATGTGGTGGCCACGGCCAAACGCGATCTGCAGCCGGGTGAAATGCTCGATGGCGAAGGTGGCTACACCGTCTGGGGCAAGCTGCTGCCAGCCGCCACTTCCAAAAAGATGGGTGGCTTGCCACTGGGCCTGGCGCACGGCGTCAAAGTGGTGCGTCCGGTGAAGAAAGGCCAAAGCCTGTGTTGGGATGATGTGGCCATGGACACCACCACCCATGCCTACAAGCTGCGTCGCGAAATGGAAGCGGGCTACAACTTCTAAAACGGTCGCCCCAGCGTGCCTGAACAAGCAAGGATGGCCGGGAAACTGGCCATCCATGCCCAAAAGAAACGGTTCAAGCCAAAAAACCAGAACACCAGGCCGTGAAACAACGCTGCCACGGCACAAAAGTGCAAGGCCAGCAAGGGGTGTAACAAGGCCAGAGGAAAAAAGCCTTCCCACAAGGTAAAGGCCCAGCTGCCGATCTGCGCCACCCGTGGGTGCCGCAAGATGCTATCAGCCGGCAAGGGGCCGTAGACGCCACCATTGAGAAAAATCGTCATGGCCCGGCCGCTGCGCCACTCGGGCCGTAGCAATTTCACCCAGCCCGATACAAAGTAGGAACTGATCGCGTGGATGGTGACATACCAGAGACCCGCTTGCATGGCGAGCGTGGGGTCCCAGAACACCCGCGCCACTTCCTCGATGAGCAAGCCGGTGAGCACCACCAGGCTGAGGAAATCACTGCCCCCGTTGAAGGCGCCCCGCCAGCGGATGAGAATCAGCAAGGTACTGGCAAAGAGAAACATCACCGCCCCCAGGCTGACGCCGGTGAATCCCATGTGCAGAACCACATACAGGCGCAGCCACAAATGCGTTGAATGCAAGCCCGGCGCGTAAAGCCTGGCCAGCAAGGCGCGCATGCCGGGGTTGCTGGCCGGGATGTCGGCTTGCTGCACCGACCAGGCCCAGACCCCCTGCGGCGCAGTCATGTGCTGGGTGCGCAAATACTCCACGCATTGAAGCCCCAGGCTCCAGCTGAGCAACCAGGTCATCCACTGCAGGCCTTGCTCGAAGCTCATGCCTTGCACTCCGGACTGCGCAGCATGGTTTCGCTGGCTTCAATGCCTTGCGCGTTGGAGCGCTCCATGCGCAACTCAAACTGGTAGCCGTGCCAGGCACCGGCGCCTATGCGGCGGTCCAGGTCAAAACGGACCAGGCGCTCCACCAACTGGTAGGTGACCAGCGGTCGGGCATCTGCCCCCTCAGGCAAGTCGTTCAAGTCACTGGAGAAATGGTCCACCAGGTTTTGTTCTGCCAGGGCCAGGTTGACATCCGTGTTGTGGATCAGGTGCCACACACGACGCTGTCGCCGCGGATAAACCCAGTGCCAGTCCCCCCAGACCCGATGCGCATCCATGTGCCGCACATACAAATGCGGCACATGGCCTACGGCATGAAAAAACTTCCAGTTTGGAAAAAAGGCACGCAGCAGGAACAGCCAGGGGCCGCGCAAGATCTTGCTGCTCCAGCGCAAGGACAGCCACAGCAACCCGAAATACAAGGCAATCCAGACGGGCGTGAGATGCGCCCAGCCCAGCCAGGCATTGACTGCTTCAATCAAAGTCATGCGCAGGATCTTAGCGGTATTGCCTGGCGCTCTTAAATTTGCAAAAAATGCAAAATAATCCGTTAATTGACATGAATCAATTTTTTCATCGAAGTGGCGATCAATACTTGTAGCATCAGGAAAATTGGAAATCGAGATGACTTCTGTAGACAACCCGGCAAAGACTGGACCGGATACCGAATTGCGCCAGACCGCGCAGCAACTGGACCAGGCACTGCACGCCTTGTGGTCGCAAGGCAGCATGGGCCTGTCGCCCATCTCGCTGACGCTGGCGTTCCTGGATTGGGCCTTGCATCTGGTCACCTCCCCCGGCCAGCAGATGCTGTTGATGCAGCAGGCGCTGGCTGCCCTGCCACTCGCCCTGGACAAACCGGCCGCCGAGGAAAAAGATGCCCGTTTTCGCCATGAAACATGGCAGCAATGGCCCTACAGTGGCCTGAAAGAAAACTACAAGGCCCAGGTGGACCAATGGCTGCGCGCCACCCAGGTGGAAGGCATGTCAGATCACCATCGTCACATGGTCCATTTTTTCGCACGCCAGTGGCTGGATGCACTCTCGCCCTCCAATTGGCCCTGGAGCAACCCGGAGGTGATGCGCAAAGCCTGGGACACACGCGGCGAGAGTTGGCTCAAGGGCTGGCAGCAGTACCTGGCTGACCTCAGCCATAGTCCTGCAGCAGGCAATGCCACCGAGGAGGACGCGCTCCAGCCTTTGCCCTTCGAAGTGGGCAAGGATGTGGCCGCCACACCAGGGAAGGTGGTGTTTCGCAACCGCCTGATCGAGCTGATCCAGTACGCGCCGACCACGCCTGAAGTGCATGCCGAGCCACTGCTGATCGTTCCCTCGTGCATCATGAAATACTACATCCTGGACTTGTCGCCGCACAACTCCATGGTGCGCTACCTCGTTGACAAAGGCCACACTGTATTCATGATCTCCTGGCGCAACCCCGATGCATCGGACCGCGATCTGGGCATGGATGATTACTTGCGCCTTGGGATCTTGGACGCCATGGCTGCAGTCAAGGCACAGACCGGCGAACCACGATTGCATGCGATGGGGTATTGCCTGGGCGGCACGTTCCTCTCGATCGTGGCAGCCGTGCTGGGACGCCGCAAGACACCTCAAAGCCGCCGCGCCAGCGCCCTGCTGCCCGAGCTGGCATCGGTCACACTGCTGGCGGCGCAGACCGATTTTTCCGAACCTGGCGAGCTGGGCGTTTTCATTGACGACGACCAGCTCAAGACCTTGCGCGAAGACATGGCCCAAAAAGGCTACCTCTCGGGCAAGCAGATGGCTGGCGCCTTTCAGTTTCTGAATTCACGCGACCTGATCTGGTCGCGCAACACCCACCGCTACCTGATGGGTGAAGAAGAAGCGGGTATGGACATGATGAGCTGGAATGCCGACACCACCCGTCTGCCCGAGCGCATGCACAACGAGTACCTGAATTCGCTTTTCCTGCACAACGCATTGGCCGAGGGCCATTTCCGTTTCGAGGGCGAAGGGGTGGCACTGATGAACATTCATGCGCCCCTGTTGGTGGTCGGCACGGTGCGCGACCATGTATCTCCCTGGCGCTCGGTTTACAAAATCCACCTGCTCACAGACACTGACACGACCTTCATCCTGGCGGCTGGTGGACACAATGCCGGCATCGTGTCGGAACCTGGCCATGCCAAGCGCAGTTACCAGATGCATCGGGTCAGTCCAGGTCACACCTGGGTGACGCCCGATGTGTGGGCTCAGCAAGCCTCTCTGCATGAAGGCTCCTGGTGGGTTCCGATGCAAAACTGGCTTGAAAAACATTCCAGTCGCCGCGTCAAAGCCCGAACAGTGACCTCCCAGCGCGCCTTGTGCGATGCGCCTGGCGACTATGTGAAAGTACGTTATGTCGACTGACTTTGTTTCCGGTGACGATCTGACAGCCGGCCCCTTGCATCGCATTGAGGCCTCGTTTGAAGCCCTGAACGCGCGCATCGCCCGCCTGGCCATTGGCCTGGGCGTGCCACTTGATCAGGACCAGCACATCCATGACATCCTGCAATCGCCTCAACCGCGCCACAGCATCGACCCCCACCACATCCGTCAGTGGACGGAGCTGCGTGGCCTGCTGGTGCTGCGCTATGGCATGGAAAAAAACTATGCCCAGCAAATCGGTGCGGAAGCCCTGAAACAAATTCTCATCGATGCCGAAGAACATCTGGCCCTGGAAGGCTTCAAGCCCGGGGCCGATGGCATCCACCTTCAACGCCTGTTTGGGCAAGAGTGACCCCCATGAACGCCCACACCCTCACGACCCTGCAAGGAAAGAACGGCCTGATCCTGGGGCTTGCCAATGCAAACAGCATCGCCTGGGGTTGCGCCCAACTGGCCCACGCACAGGGTGCGCAATTGCTGACCACTTGTCTCAATGACAAGGCTTTGCGTTTTGTAGAACCCTTGACCCAGCCTTTGGGCATCCCTGTGATGCCTTGCAATGTGGAAGAGGCCGGTAGCCTGGAACAGGTGGTGGCACACGCCGTGGCACAAATGGGCTCACTGGATTTCGTCATTCACTCCATTGCCTGGGCTCCCCTGGAAGATTTGCACGGTCAGGTCATTGACAGCTCCAGCACGGGCTTTGCGCGTGCCATGGAAGTTTCCTGCCACAGCTTTGCCACCCTGGCCAAGCTGTGCGCCCCGCACATGCCACGTGGTGGCAGCATGCTGACCATGAGCTACCTGGGCGCCGATGAAGCCGTCCCGCATTACGGGTTGATGGGCCCTGTCAAGGCGGCGCTGGAATCTCTGGTGCGCTACATGGCACTGGAACTGGGCCCCCGGAAAATCCGTGTCCATGCCGTCTCCCCCGGCCCGATCCTGACACGTGCTGCATCCGGCATTGAAGCCTTTGACGAGTTGATGAACAACGCCATTCGCAAAGCCCCGCTGGGCCGACTGGTGACGCTGGAAGAAATTGCGCAACTGTGCGGCTTTCTCTGTGCCGATGCATCCTCTGGCATGACTGGCCAGACGCTGTATGTGGATGCTGGCTGCCACGCCGTCGCCTGACCCTGAAACTGACCGAGACCTGAGCTGTGACCGATACCGACCTGATTGAAAACCTGACCTATGACGAACTGAGTGTGGGGCAAAGCGCACGACTCACCCGGACCTTGACCTTGGCAGACATCCAGGCTTTCGCAGCCGTGTCGGGTGACACCAACCCCGCACACCTGGACCCCGACTATGCCAACGACACCCTGTTCCATGGTGTGATCGCGCATGGCATGTGGGGCGGCGCATTGATATCGGCCTTGCTGGGGACACAGTTTCCCGGACCCGGCACGATCTACCTGCAGCAGGATCTTCACTTCTCACGCCCGGTGCGCATTGGGGACACCCTGACGGTATCGGTCACGATCACGGCAAAAGACGATGCAAAAAAACGCATCGACCTGGATTGTGAAGTCCTCAATCAAAACGCAGAGCGGGTGCTGTTTGGCTCGGCACGCGTGATCGCCCCTTCGCAAAAGGTGCGGCGACCGCGCTCATCGGTGCCCCAGATCCAGCTGTTCGATCCCGAGGCACGCATCAAGGCGCTGCTGGCCAAAGGGGCCGGCCTGGCGGCCGTGCGGTGCGCTGTGGTTCACCCTTGCGATGCCGAGTCCCTGGCTGGCGCGCTCGATGCGGCGCGTCAGGGCTTGATCATTCCCGTGCTGATTGGCCCCATGGCCAAAATCGACAAAATTGCCTCTGATGCCGGACTGGACCTCTCCGGCGTGGAACGCATCGCGGTTGCGCACAGCCACGCGGCTGCCGATGTTGCGGCGGACCTGGCCGCCAAAGGAGATGTGGAAATTCTCATGAAGGGCAGCCTGCACACCGACGAGTTGCTTCACGCCGTCCTGGCCCAACCGGCCCTGCGCACAGGCCGGCGCATGTCGCACGTGTTCCGCTTCGACGTGCCGATGTACCCCAAGCCTCTGATGGTCACCGACGCGGCGCTGAACATTCGCCCCAGCCTCAAAGAGAAAGTTGACATCGTTCAAAATGCGATTGATTTCGCACACATCCTCGGCATCGAATCGCCCAAAGTGGCCATCCTGTCGGCGGTGGAGACTGTCAACCCGGATCTGCCCTCCACACTGGACGCTGCGGCACTTTGCAAAATGGCCGACCGTGGCCAGATTCACGGGGGCCAACTGGACGGGCCACTGGCTTTTGACAATGCGATTTCAACGCATGCAGCCAAGATCAAGCACATCGTCTCCGACGTTGCCGGCGATGCAGACATCCTGGCCGTTCCTGACCTGGAGTCTGGCAACATGCTCGCCAAACAACTGGAGTACCTGGCTGGTGCGACGGGTGCCGGACTGGTGCTGGGTGCGCGCGTGCCCATTGCACTGACCAGTCGGGCCGATGGCCCCAGCACCCGTGTCGCCTCGGCACTGCTGGCCCTGCTGGCAGCGCACCATGCCCGACGCACATCGGCCACGCCTCGCTGAAGTTCATCCCCATGGCCATCCTCTGCGTCAACGCCGGCTCTTCCACGCTCAAGTTTTCGCTCCACCCCTTGCACGCAGGCCAGGTTCAGCCGAGTGTGCTGACTGGCACGGTGCAGGGCCTGGAACCCCAAGGCTCGCCCGAAATCTGCTGGCGAACAGCGGGGCCGCAAACGCGCGAGTCTTTGGCACCCGGCGCTGGCGATCCGTTCGATCGCGCGCTGCAACACCTGCGTGAACTGCTGATGCGGCTGCCCGGCCTGCCGCCTATGGTGGCGATCGCCCACCGCGTGGTGCATGGGGGCGAGCACTACACCGCCAGTGTCCGTGTCACGCCCCAGGTGCTGCACGCGCTGGCTTCGCTCAATTCCCTGGCCCCGCTGCATCAACCGCACAATCTGGCGGGCATCGAAGCCTTCTCGCAAGCGTTTCCGGATCTGCCGCAAATCGCCTGCTTTGACACTGCGTTTCATGGCACAGTGCCCAACGACGAACGCCAATTCGCCTTGCCCCAGGCTCTGACGCAACAAGGCGTACGCCGCTACGGTTTCCATGGCTTGTCCTACCAGTACATCATGGGGGCCTTGAAAGAGCACACACCCCGCGCCAATGACAGAGTGCTGATGGCGCACCTGGGCAATGGTGCCAGTCTGTGTGCAGCCCTCGCAGGCCGCAGCCAGGCCACGACCATGGGCTTTTCAGCGCTGGACGGTCTGATGATGGGCACACGCAGCGGCTCACTGGATGCGGGTGTCGTGCTCTACCTGCTCGAACAAGGCTGGACACACGATAGGCTGCAAAGCCTGCTTTACAAGCAGTCCGGCCTGCTGGGCGTTTCTGGTGTCTCTGCAGACATGCGCAAGTTACGCGCCGAGACCACGCCTTCGGCCCAATGGGCCATCCATTTGTTCACCCACCGCATCATTCGGGAAAGTGGCGCCCTGATCGCCTGCCTGCAAGGCCTGGACGTGCTGGCCTTCAGCGGCGGCATTGGCGAACATGACGCACAACTGCGTGCCGATGTCTGTCATGCCCTGGCCTGGCTGGGCGTGCGCCTGGATGCACCGCGCAATGCACAAGCCTGCGGCGACGAGATCCTGCCCATTCACGCCCCGGACAGTCGGATCGAAGTGTGGGTCGTCCCCACCGATGAAGGACGCGTGGCCGCGCGCGAGGCAGCCGCATTGCTGAGGTGATTGACGAAGCTTCCCGGCTGAAGCACACTCGACACACACTCTTGCCTCAATACAGGTTGTGATGCCTCGTCTTTTTTTGCAGTTGTTTTTTGCCCTTTCGACCTGGATCGGCCTGGGTGTTTCTTGCGCCCTGGCGCAAACCTTTGTGATGCACTGCGAGGTGGAAGGCAGCATTCCTGCGCTCGATGACCTCAAGCTCAAGCCTGCACAGGTCACCCTGGAAATCCAAGCCATGGGGCACAACCTGTTTCTGAAAATGAAAGGCCCCAAACCCTACGAGCTCTTCGTCAACACGCTGACCACAGAGCAATTCGAAGGCAAGAACCTGACCAACGCCCAGCGCATGGGCTTGCAAAACCGCAACATCAGCACGGGCGACATGCGCGAAGTCCGGATCAGCCGCCAGGGGCTGGAACTCAGCGGTTACAGTGACATCGAATACCGACGAAAAAAAGTGCGCATGACCTTTGAAGGCAGCTGCCGCACCGAGTGACAAGCCCATACAAAGGAGACCTCATGCACCCTCACCACCACGCCCAGCAATTTCCAGACAAACTGGCGTACGTGATGGCAGGCAGTGGCGAGCGCGTGACCTACGCGCAACTCGAAGCACGCTCCAATCAATTCGCGCATCTGCTGCGCCAGCTCGGTTTGAAAGCCGGGGACCACATGGCTGTCCTGATGGAAAACCATGCGCGGTTTTTCGAAATCTGTTTTGGCGCCCAGCGCGCGGGCATCATTTTCACAGCGATCAGCACACGCCTGAAAGCCCATGAAACAGCCTACATCATCGGCAACTGCGGGGCCCAATTGCTGGTGACCTCTCAAGCCCTGGCAGATCTGGCAGCAGAAATCTTGCCATTGACTCCGGACGTTCGTCACCGGCTGATGCTCGACGGCACCATCGCCGCTCATCAGGCTTATGAATCCCTGATGGCCGTGCAACCCGATACACCGCTGCCCGATCAGACCGCGGGCGGGGACATGCTGTACTCCTCAGGCACCACCGGACATCCCAAGGGCGTGTTCATTCCGCCAGAATCACCCGATTACGATGCGCCGACATCGTTGATGGGCATTTGCCAGAACCATTTTGGCTTTGGGCCCCAAAGCATTTACCTCTCGCCTGCGCCGCTCTACCATGCCGCACCCATGCGCTTTTGCATGAGTGCCATGCGCCTGGGCAGCACCTGCGTCATCATGGAGCACTTCGATCCGGAGCGTTTTCTGGCCTGCGTTGCGCAATACCGCGTGACCCATACGCAGCTGGTGCCGACCATGTTTGTACGCATGCTGAAATTGCCAGAAACCGATCGGCGGCGCCATGATGTTTCGTCGCTTGAATTCGCGGTCCATGCCGCTGCGCCCTGCCCCATCCCCATCAAGGAACAGATGATTGCCTGGTGGGGTCCGATCGTGTGGGAATACTATGCGGGAACCGAAGGCATGGGCATGACCCTGGTGCGCTCGCCAGAATGGCTGACCCACAAGGGCACGGTGGGCAAGGCCGTCATCGGCAAGTTGCGCATTTGTGACGAACTCGGCAGCGAAGTGCCCACCGGCCAGATCGGCACGGTCTATTTCGCCGAAGGCCGGGCTTTTTCGTACCACAACGACCCGGGTAAAACGCAGGACGCGATGAACAACCAGGGCTGGACAACGCTGGGCGATGTTGGCTATGTAGATGATGAAGGGTATCTGTACCTGACGGACCGAAAGTCCTACATGATCATTTCCGGGGGCGTCAACATTTACCCCCAGGAAGTGGAAAACCTGCTGGTGACCCACGACAAAGTGTTTGATGTGGCGGTGTTTGGCGTGCCCCATGAAGAGTACGGTGAAGAAGTCAAGGCGGTGGTGCAGCCCCGCGACATGCGCCAGGCCGGACCGGCTCTGGCAGCCGAGCTGATCGCTTTTTGCCAGCAGCACCTCTCCAGCATCAAATGCCCCAAATCGGTGGATTTCCTGGCGGAGCTGCCGCGCCACCCTACCGGCAAGTTGTACAAACGCCTGCTGCGTGACCGCTACTGGCCACAGAACGAAGGCGCTCGGAGATGATGGCGCATCCACAACCTTTGCCTTTGCCCGAAGGCATTCGCTCCTGTTTCGTGGCGGATGTGAATGGGCTGAACATGCATTACCTGGAGGCAGGTTGGGCACCACACGGCCAGGCCGCGCGGCCCTGCCTGCTGTTGCTGCACGGGTTTCCAGAATTGGCCTACAGCTGGCGCAAGATCATGCCCGCCTTGGCTGCCGCAGGTTTTCATGTGATTGCACCCGACCAACGCGGCTATGGTGCCACCCTCGGGTGGTCCAGTGACTACGACGGTGATCTGACACCGTTTCGCATGCTCAACCTGGTGGAAGATGCACTGGCCTTGCTGGCCCGGCTGGGCATTCCATTTGTGCGGGCAGTGATCGGCCATGACTTCGGCGCACCGGTTGCAGGCTGGTGCGCGCTGACACGCCCTGATGTGTTCCGTCGCGTGGCCATGATGAGCGCCCCTTTCACAGGCGCCCCAGCCTCGCTGGCGGGCACACTGCAGCTGATGAACGACCTGCGCCATCTGCCCGAACCGCGCGAACACTACCAGGCCTATTACGGCTTCCGCGAGGCCAACGCCAACATGCGGCATGCGCCCCAGGGTTTGCGCGATTTTTTACGCGCTTACTACCATGTCAAGAGCGCAGACTGGTCCGGCAACCATCCCAGGCCCTTGGCCGCCGCCACGGCCACAGAATTGGCCAAGCTGCCCACCTACTACGTCATGCACCGGGGCATGGGCATGGCAGAAACTGTGGCACCGCACATGCCCGATGCCCATGCAACGGCGAACTGCCAGTGGCTTCCAGAGAAAGAACTGGCTGTTTATGTCAAAGAATACGAGCGCACTGGCTTTCAGGGCGGGCTGCAATGGTACCGTTGCGGGCTGGACCACAGCCATGCGCAAGCGCTGATGACGCATGCCCAGCGCACCGTGGATGTCCCCGCGTGCTTCATCTCCGGGGCCAGCGACTGGGGAACGTACCAGTCGCCCGGTGCTTTTGAAAAAATGCAGGCTCAAACCTGCACCGACATGCGGCAGGTCAACCTGATTGCAGGTGCTGGCCATTGGGTTCAACAGGAGCAACCCGGGGCCGTCACCCATGCGTTGCTACGCTTTTTGACTTAAGGAATTTCACATGCGCAACACCCTGTTACTTGCTTGCCTTCTCACGCCCTTGGGTCCGTTCACGCTGTCCGCCTGGGCCGATGGTGCAGCCACTTACCAGCGGGTTTGTGCCGCCTGTCACAGCCAGGGTGTCGCTGGCGCACCCAAGACAGGTGACGCGAACGCATGGAAAAAACTGATTGCCGAAGGGCAGACGGGTCTCACCGCTGATGGCTATATGGGGGTGCGCGCCATGCCTGCCAAAGGCGGGCAGCCCGATCTGGGCCTGGCCGAATTCGCCGCTGCGGTGGTTCACATGGCCAATCAGGCTGGTGCGAAATGGCAAGAGCCAAGCGCTGAAGCCCTGCAAAAAATGGAAAAGCGCATCGCGCAAAAGACCGCCAAAAAGCCAAGCAAGCCTTGACAACGGATCAGGGGGCCAGCACCCAGACCAAGACCTGTTTGGCCACAAAGCCCAGCATGCCAAATGACAGCACCAGAAACAGGATGAAGGTGCCAAATTTGCCAGCTTTGGACTCACGCGCCAGCTGCCAGATGATGAACAGCATGTAGAGCATGAATCCGGCCACGCCGAAGGTCAGCCCGAATTGGGCAAACTGCTCTTCTGTCATGGTGTCAGCGAGGGGTTCATCGGCCCCATTGTGGCTTACTTTTTGGGCAATGTGCCACCGCTCTTCACGCATTCGTCCAGGGTTTTGAACTCGGTGAATTTCTTGGTGCGCTCATAGTGCGGACTTTTGTCATCGTGGCAAATGCCCGAATCGGATTTCTTCACGATGGGGCCCACTGCCGCTTGACCGGCAGGCAGACGTCCGCCGCTTTTGACACACTCATCCAGACTTTTGAAGGGGGTGAAGTTTTTGGTGTTGGCAAATGACGGGCTGCTCTTGTCGTGACAAATGCCGGCATCCGACTTCTTCACCACGGGATCGTTGGCTTGCGCAGCCGTGAAAAACAAACCCAGGGCCACGGCCGCACCGATTCGCGTCAAACTGAAAGTCATGCATCATCTCCAAAGCTGATGAGATGAAGCTTAACTCAACTTTATTACACTAGAAACTATCGGCATCCCTAGGCGGCAGCCTGCTCAGTACGCATCCTGCGGGTGGCGGTGCAGCGGGATGGAAGCCAGCGTCGCCACAGCCGACAGCATCAAACATCCCCAGATGACGCCGTCGTAGCTGTGTGCACGATCAAACACAGCCCCGGCCAGAACCGGTCCCAGCAAATTGCCAAACGCAGCACCGGTATACAGCGTACCGATGATGCTGGAAACAGAGCGCGCGCCGAACAGATCCATGCACAGGGCCGGCAACAGGGACACAATGCCGCCATAGCTCAGCCCAAACCAGATGGCGAACACCGCGAAAGCGGCATAGCCCTGGGCGTATTGCCACAAAAGATAGGACAAGCCCATGGACGCCTGCATCAGCACCAGCGTCAGTGGACGGCCGATGCGATCGGCCAGCGCACCGATTGCAAATCGCCCCACCAGACTGCCCACGCCGATCAGACCCACCAGCCCCACGGCACGCGCATCGTCCATGCCCAGATCGCGCGCGGCGGCCGAGACATGGGCGAACGGGATGAACATGGTGGGCGCGCCCAGCACCACCGACAGGTAAAGCCAGCGAAACGTGGTGGTCTGCAAGGCTTCACGCAAGCGCAGGCCTTGGGCAGGGGCCGTGCCCTGTGCCGTGGCCGCCGGGGCACGGCGCAACAACCAGGCCGCACTCAGTCCCACCACCAGCACACCCAGCGCCAGAAGCTGCATGGCTTGACGCCAGGCAAAGTGGGCCAATGCCATGCCAATCAGCAGCGGCACCACCAGGGTGCCCGCGCCAATGCCGGCGCTGGCAATGCCTGCTGCCAAGCCACGACGCCGTGTGAACCAGGGCTGGACACAGCCAATGGCGGGCGTGTAAACCAGCGCAATGCCCAGTCCGATGCAGGCACCATAAAAAAGATAAACCATGTGCATCGATTGGGCGAAACTCGTGCCCACGAGTCCCGCCGCAATGCAGCACATGCCCGCACTGCAAACCACTCGCGGGCCCAGTCGATCCGAAAGCATGCCTCCCACGGCGCCCAGCACAAAGTAGATCAGGCCGGACAGGCCGAAAATCAGAGACACATCGGCACGTTGCGCAGAGAATTCACGGGCAAAGGATTCAAAGAAAGCCGCGAAGGAATAAGACACGCCAAAGATGACGGCCAGGCTGAAGAAAGTGCTCCAGACCACGACCCAGGCATAACGGGGTTCTTGCATCTGAAAATTTTAGCCAGGCGGATGGCCCTGCGTCCTATGGCAAACCCCCAGCTCACGCGTCCATCGTCAGACACACCTTGCCAAATTGCTGACCCGAACTCAGGCGCGACAAGGCCTGATGCACATCCGCCAAGGGATACACGCTGTCGATGACCGGACGCAAGCCGGCACGTTCGCAAAACCCGAGCATGGCGCGAAATTCATCGCGGTTGCCCAGGGTAGATCCAAGGATCTGCAGTTGCCGAATGAAAATTCGGCGAATATCTGCGGGAGGTTGATCCCCCGAGGTGGCACCACAGGTCACGAGCCGCCCTCCTCTCACCAGGGATCGCATGGCGGCTGACCAGGTGGCAGCGCCCACATTCTCAATCACCACATCCACCCCGCGCCCCTGTGTCAAGGCCATCACTTCCCTGGCCACATCCTGGCGGCTGGCATCGATGGCGTGGTCGGCACCCAGGGCCAACGCGCGCTCCAGCTTGTCTGCGTGCCGCGAGGTCACCCAGACGCGCGCGCCCATCAGCTTGGCCAATTGCATGGCCGCCAGAGAGACTCCGCCACCCACGCCGAAAATCAGCACAGTCTCCCATGGCTGCAGGCGCGCCTTGCTCACCAGCATGCGCCATGCGGTCAGATAGGTCACGCCGAAAGCTGCCGCTTCGACAAAACGCAAACCTTCGGGCATGGGAAACACATTCTGGGCCGACAGCACCAACTGCTGGCAAAAGGTTCCGTCACGGTGTTCGCCGATGTAGCTGACATCCAGACACAAGGTGTCCTCCCCCCGCTCGCAAAACTCGCAATGGCCACAGGTCTCTGCCGGATAGATGACCACCGCCTGCCCCGCTTGCACCGTGCACACATCCTCGGCCACGGCCTCCACCACGCCCGCGCCATCCAGACCCAGGGTCTGAGGCAATTGATGCGTGATACCCACCCCCGAGTTGCGCATGTACAAGTCCACCTGGTTCAGCGTCGCCGCATGCATGCGCACACGCACTTGCCCTGGTTTCAAGGCGGGCACTTCGCGCTCACCGACATGAACAACTTCGTTACCGCCATGCCCGGTCAGATAGGCGGATGGCGTCAGGTGTCTTGTGGTGAGGGTCATCATGCTTTCATGATAGTGGTTTTAGAATGTTTTGATGAACACACCCAACTTTGACAGCTTCAAGTCAGACGCGCTGAGCGAGGGCTTTGACGAAGTGCTCGAACGCCACTGGGATCCGCACACCGTGCTCGACACCCACACCCATCCCTTTGGTGTCAAAGCCTTGGTGACGCAGGGCGAGATGTGGCTGACGATTGACGATCACACGCAGCACCTGCTGGCAGGTGACCGCTTCGCGCTCGACCGTGACATTCCCCACGCAGAGCGTTACGGCGCAGAAGGTGCCACCTACTGGGTGGCCCGCAAGAACGGCTGAGCGTGACAACCAGCGCCGCCGTCCAGGTCCGCCACGAAGGCCCTGTCACGGTCATTGCCTTGCATCGCCCTGAGCGACGTCATGCCGTGGACAGCCATACCGCATCCCTGCTGTATGACGCCTTCCTGGCATTTGACCAGGATGCGTCGGCTTGCGTGGCAGTTCTGACCGGAGATGCAGACGGCTTTTGTGCAGGTGCCGACCTGAAGGCTGTTGCAGCCGGGGATCAGCACACGCTTGATCCTCACGGTGGAGAAAACACACCGGGCCCCATGGGGCCGACACGCATGGCACTGTCCAAGCCTGTGATTGCTGCGATTGAGGGGCATGCCGTCGCCGGGGGCATGGAGCTGGCATTGTGGGCCGACTTGCGCATCATGGCTGACAACGCGGTGATGGGGGTTTACTGCAGACGATTCGGCGTGCCCTTGATTGACATGGGCACCATCCGATTGCCACGACTGATCGGACAATCGCGCGCCATGGATTTGATACTCACCGGTCGCCCCGTTCATGCCGCAGAAGCCATGGCCATTGGACTGGCCAATCGCGTGGTACCGGCCGGTCAGGCCCTGCCATCAGCCATCGCGCTGGCCATGGAACTGGCAGCATTCCCACAGGCATGCATGCGTCAGGACAGGCTTTCGGTGCTGGCGCAATGGTCATTGACAACGGACGAAGCCATTGCCAATGAAATGCGCGGCGGTCTGAAAGTGATTGCTGCGGGTGAAACACAGCGAGGCGCTCAGGCCTTCGCCCAAGGCTCCGGAAGACACGGGCAATTTGGCCCGCTGTCTTCCGAACCGGACTGAGCGTTCAAACGCTGTCGCGCCCTTACTTGGCCGCTTCAGCTTTCTTGGCCACATGCGCCTTTTCTTTGGCGGCCTTGGCTTCGGCTTTCACTTCGGCTTTGGTCTCTGCCTTGGCTGCCACGGCAGGCACTGCGGGGGTCGCGGGCGTGGCGGGGGTGGCTGGCGTCGCAGCCGGAGAGGCGGCGAAAGAAGCCACGGAGAAAAAGCCCACAGCCAGGGTAGCAATCAGTTTGTTCATACGATGTCCTTTCGTTGGTTGAAAAACTCCTCTCGGAGTGATCTTTCAACGGCAGGTCCAGCATAGGTGTTGACTGAAATATAAAAATATTTGCGTCAACCAAATTTCGTGTTTTCGCGTTTCATCTCGCCGGTTCAGTGCTTGTCCCGCGGCGTGTTTTGCGTGATTTCACGGACCTCGGCATCCACCACCTCACTGGCGCGCGGCGGCTTTCGCCGCAAGGGGCTGCGCGCCTTCCAGCCTTGATACTGTTGCATCACCACCTTCACTTGCGGTGGCCGCCCCGTGAATAACCAGCGCACCAGCGCGAATGCCAGACTCACAAGCGCCAGCACCGCGAGGCCCGCGAAAAAGATCACAGCCAGCGCAAACAAAAACAATTTGAACAACCAGGACAACAAAGAATTCAGCACAAAGAACCTTCTCTAGCAAAATGCATTCAAGCCATCATAATGCGTTCACCTTGCAACCACAGAATTCAACGCCATGCCGCACACGACGCTTCAACTGATCTCCCGCATTCAGGACTCGGGTCTGCTGGAACTGCGCTTCATTGAGCAGACTTTGCCACCACTGGGGCCCGACGATGTCTGCGTTGAAGTTCAGGCCACGCCGATCAACCCCTCGGACATTGGCTTGCTATTCGGCGCGGCCGATCTCAGCACCCTTCGCAACACTGGCACGGCTGAAAACCCCATCCTCATTGCCGATGTTCCACCGCAGGCCATGCCGGGCATGACGGGACGGCTTGGACAGTCCCTGCCGGTGGGCAACGAGGGCGCCGGCAAAGTCATCGACGCTGGCAGTTCGCCTGCCGCTCAGGCGCTGCTGGGGTGCACGGTGGCCATGGTTGGCGGTGGCATGTATGCCCGCCATCGGGTGTTACCGCACCAACAATGCCTGCTGCTGCCACAGGGCACGTCTGCCGCCGACGGGGCGTCATGCTTCATCAATCCGCTCACAGCGCTGGGCATGGTTGAAACCATGCGACTTGAAGGCCACAAAGCCCTGGTCCACACAGCGGCGGCTTCCAATCTGGGACAAATGCTGAACCGCATCTGCCAAAAGGATGGTGTTGAATTGGTGAACATCGTACGCCAGCCTGCACAAGCCGATCTGCTGCGAAGCATCGGCGCACGCCATGTCTGTGACAGCAGCTCGCCTACATTCGAACAGGACTTGACCGAGTCATTGGCGCAAACCGGCGCCACACTGGCCTTCGACGCCACAGGCGGGGGCACTTTGGCAGCCCGGATACTGGCCTGCATGGAAAACGCCATCCAGCGCGGCGCCAAGGAATACAGCCGGTATGGCTCGAACACGCACAAGCAGGTTTACCTGTATGGCAACCTGAACCTGGCACCGACTGAAATCAAACGCAGCTTTGGCATGGCCTGGGGCGTGGGCGGCTGGTTGCTCTTTCCGTTCCTGAATCGCATGGGTGCGCAGCGCACAGAAGCGCTCAAGCAAAGGGTTGCCAGCGAACTTCACACCACATTTGCCAGCCGTTACAGCCGCCGTATTTCTCTGCATGAAGTCCTGGATACGGCCATGGTTGCCAACTACACCGAGCGCTCAACCCTCAACAAGTATTTGATTGAGCCGCAATGACTGCGGGATATTCGATTGTCATCTGCCCTGAATTGCGCGAAAATCAAAGCAGAAATAAACATCACATTCAAACACCATCAAGGAGAAATACATGAAGATTTTGGTTGGCATCGATGGCTCCAAATCATCTTTGAATGCAGCAAAGTACGCAGCCAAACTGGCTGCATCGTTGAGAACCAAAAATCGAATCACCTTGCTGTCAGTGCATGATGACACTGGGCTCAAGCACTTCAAGCGTTTTGCCGCCAAAGGTGCCATTGATGATTACTTGCGCGAACTCAGTGACAAAGACCTGCAAGGCGCCAAAAAAATTCTGGACAGTGCCAAAGTTGCGCACGACATGCAGATCGAATATGGCCGCGTGTCGGACACGCTCATTTCAGTGGCCACGCAAGGCAAATTTGACATGATTGTGCTTGGCACCAAAGGTCGCTCGACCCTCAAAGACTTTGTCATGGGGTCGGTGGCGCTGAGCGTGCTTTCCAGCTCCAAGATTCCTGTGGTTCTGGTTCGCTAAGCCTTTCGAATCCCGCATGTACACCCCCTTCAACCTCACCGGCCGCGGCGTCGTGGTCACAGGTGGCAATGGCGGCATCGGCCTGGGCATGGCACGCGCGCTGCTCAGCGCTGGCGCTTCGGTCGCAATCTGGGGCTCCAATGCCCAGAAAACCCAACAGGCGCAAGCGCAACTGGCCTCGGAATGCGGTGACGCCCAACGCGTTCATGCGTTTGTTTGCGATGTAGGGTCCGAGTCCGAGGTGGAAGCCACCTTTGCCGCATCGGTCAAAGCCCTTGGGCAAGTCGATTGCTGTTTTGCAAACGCTGGCGTGTCCGGCAAGGGCACGCCCATGCTGGAGATGAGCCTGGAAGAGTTTCAGCGTGTTCAGCGCATCAATGTGGAGGGTGTGTTCCTGACGTTTCGCGCAGCGGCTCGCCACATGGTTGAGCGTGGCGAAGGCGGTGCATTGGTCGCCACGGCCAGCACAGCGGCACTGGAGGGTGCGGCGCGCAACAGCCACTATGGTGCCTCCAAAGGGGCCGTCACCTCCTATGTGCGAGCGCTGGCCATGGAATTGGCACGTTACAAAATCCGCGTGAACTCCATTCTGCCAGGATGGATCGTGACCGAGATGACACAGAAATCCGTGAGCAACGACAAATTTGCTGCGGCAGTCATGCCCCGCATCCCGGCACGCCGCTGGGGGGACATCGACGACTTTGGTGGCATTGCGGTGTACCTGGCCAGTGATGCCTCGTCCTACACCACTGGCGAGCAGTTTGTGATTGACGGCGGCTACACCAAGTTCTGACCTCCGTGCGCATCGGTAGGCACACCCACTTCGCGGCATGGGCCCTGGCACTCGGTTTGTCCGGGTGTGCTCAGCATGCCTTGACGCCCAACACGGCACACAGCCTGTCGCTTCCTCGGGCATGGACAGCCACAGACATCGCGCAATGGCAAACTGTGCGTCTGCCCGGCAAGCAGGCGACTGAATTCGTTCTGCTCAAAGATGCATCGCGAACGATGCTGGAGGCCAATGCACAATCCTCGGCCAGCATGCTGCGCCGCACATTGCGGGTGGCGCCTGAACAGCTGGGCATGCTGGAATTTTCCTGGCATGTGCCTGCCTTGATTGCAGGCGCGGACGTGGGTCAACGCGAAAGTGATGATTCTCCTGTACGACTGGTGCTGGCCTTTGAAGGTGATCGCAGTCAATTTTCAGCCAAGAACGCCATGCTGAATGAGTTGAGCATGGCCTTGATGGGCGAACCCATGCCTTATGCCACGCTGATGTACATCTGGTGCAACAAACGAGCTGTCGGCACAGTGGTGCACAACCCTCGCACTGACCGGGTGCGCAAACTGGTCGTGGCATCGGGACCAGACCAGCTCAATCAATGGTTGAGCTTCAAGCGTGACATTCGACGTGATTTTGAATTGGCTTTTGGTGAGGCGCCCGGCGCCTTGCTGGGCATTGGCATCATGACCGACAGCGACAACACCCAATCCAATGCCATGGCCTGGTATGGCGATATTGCGTTGCGTTGAAATAGCGCACAGCGTTCAGTTGGTTTTCTTTTCAGGCCGCAGGCCCACGTAGATCCCTGCGGCAATGATCATTCCCGCTCCCAACCAGGTGAAATGGTCAGGTAAATCACCAAACAGCCAATAGCCCACAGCAACCGAACCCACCATCTGCCAGTAATTGAAGGGGGAAACGAAGTTGGCAGGTGCATAGGTCATGGCACGCGCGACACAGTAATGCCCCAAAGCGCCCAGCGCCCCGAGGCTACAAAGAATCAGCGCATCGGTCACGCTGGCCAAAGGTGTCCAGAAGAACGGCACCACCAAGGTCAGCAGAACAGAGCCCAACAAAGCGGAATACACCACCGAAGTCTCGGGTCGGTCAATGCCTGCGACCTTGCGCGTGAGCAACTGGTACACGGCGTAACAACAGGCATTGCCCAGAATCAGCAATGAGGCCCAGTGAAAGACCGCCGTCCCCGGACGAATGACGACCAGCACGCCCGCAAATCCCACCAGCACCCCCATCACGCGTGAGAGCCGGACTTTCTCGCCCAGCATCGGCCCTGCCAACAAGACCACAATCAGGGGCGCGGTAAATGAAATCGAGGCCGCCTGCGCCAGCGACACATATTGAATGGCCGTGAAAAACAGCAGTGTGGACGCCATCAGCAAGCTGGAGCGCCCCAACTGAATCCAGGGCCTGCGGGTTTGCAAAATACCCACCCCGTATTGCGGCAAAAGCACCATCAACACCAGCAACAGATGGCTGAGCGTGCGAAACCACACCACCTGCTCCGAGGTGTAGGTCTGGCTCATCCATTTGGCCAGACCATTCATCACCGGAAAGAAGGTGGCTGCCAGACACATGAACAAAATGCCCATCCATGGCCGATGGCCAGAGATCTGGGACACAGCACCAACTGGACGCACCGGTCGATGCAAGCGCCAATGCGCCACCACCGCCAGCGCCGTGAAGCCCAGCATCAACAAGGCCAGATGGGTCGCCCCATCATGCGACACCAACCCCACCGAAAAGCCACCCACGGCGCCCATCACCTGCTGCATCAAACCCGCCACAGCTGCGGCAGACCCCGCCAGGGCGGGGATCAAGCCCACTGAGCCCGCCAAGGTGGGTGGCACCAGAAAACCATGGCCCAGGCCCAGCAACATCATCGGCATGGCAAAAGCCAATGGAGTCTTGATGCCCGCCAGTCCCAAGCCCAGCATGACCAGCAAACCCGACAGCGTGACCACCTGGCCGGCCAGCATCATTCTTTTCTCCCCCAGCCGCCGGATCAGATGGCTGGTGGTGAAGTTCCCAACGATGTAGGACAGAGGTGCCATCATGATGTACCAGCCCACGCCATCGGGCCCCACGCCATAGCTGCCCAGCACAATCGGGGCACCCGACAAAAACGTGTAGAAAGTCGCCGTGGTCATGGCCAGGATGGCCACGTAGCTCAGGAATGCAGGCTCCCTGGCCAGGCGCGCATAGGCGGCCCCCATGACACGCAGCCAATGCGCATCGGAAGGAGCCGTTGCCCCCTTGGCCGGCAGGCCACGCCATGCGGCGAACCACAACACCACGGCCAGCACCGCCATCAACCAGAAATTCGCTTGCCAGCCCAGACGCACATGCAGCTGCCCACCGATCACGGTGGCAAGCGGCGGACACAAGCCCAAGGCCATGCCAATGTAGGCCATCACCCGGGTGCGCTCCGGCCCCTGAAAGAGATCCTGCACCATGGAACGGCCCACCACCATGCCGGCAGCGCTGCCCGCACCCTGGAGAATCCGTGCAATCACCAGGCCTTGAATGTCGGTCATGCATGCAGCCAGTACCGAACCAGCCAGTCCCAGGCTCAAGCCTGTCATCAACATCGTGCGTCGGCCATGCCGATCCGACAACGGCCCATAGAGCAGTTGCAAACCACCATAAGCCATGACGAAACCACTGAACGTCAACTGCACTTGCGATGGATCGGCAGAGAAGATGCGGCCCCATTCCTGCATGGAAGGCAAGCAAATGGTCATGGCCAACAAGCCAAACGCAATCTGTGCCAGCAGATTGGCCACCAGCCAGCCCGATGGCTTTGTGTGAGAAGGAGAAATCGCAGGCATGAAGATCCAGAAGGGCTGACTGGCATTCTCTCACCCCAACCCGATGGCAGGTAAAGTCGCGCATACTCTCACTGGCACCTGGATGACACCTCACCTGACACAAGCTCATGCCCTCGATCCTGACATTGACCATGAATCCCGCCCTGGACCTGCTGACCACCGTGCCACAGGTGATGGACAGCCACAAGCTGCGCTGCAGCGCGCTGCAAACCCATCCGGGCGGTGGAGGCATCAATGTGGCGCGCATTCTGCGTCGCATGGGAAATGACGTCCTGGCGCTTTTTCCCGCAGGTGGTGAAACCGGCGCCCAACTACAGCAATTGCTGTTGCAAGAGGACGTGGCCCATGAAGCTGTTCCCATCCAGGGCCGTACCCGAGAAAGCTTCTCCGTCCACGAACTGGCCACGCAGCGCGACTTTCGCTTTGTGCTGCCCGGTCCCGAATTGAGCGCATCCGAGGTGGCAGCGTGTCGCCAAAGCCTGCTGGCGCATGCACAACCTGGCAGTTACTGGGTGCTCAGCGGCAGCTTGCCGCCTGGCACACCTGACAACTTTTATGCCGAAGTGGCGCGGCAAGCCCAGGCCTTGCACTGCCAGGTGATTCTGGATGCATCGGGCCCGCCGCTCCAAGCCGCCTTGGCCCAAGGCGTGACGCTCTTCAAACCCAGCCTGCGTGAATTGCGTGACCTGACGGGCTTGCCACTGACAACGGAACCGGAATGGATCGCCGCCGCACAACAACTGGTGACCCAAGGTCAAGCCCGACTGGTGGCCTTGTCTTTGGGGGAACAAGGTGCTGTGCTGGTCAGCGCGCAAGCTGTCTGGCGGGCTCAGGCGTTGCCGGTGCCTGTACGCAGCACCATCGGTGCAGGCGACAGTTTTGTCGGCGGCCTGGTGCATGCCTTGAATCAGCATGCGGCATCCGGGCTCGACGACCCCCACGTTCTGGTGGAGGCGTTTCGCTGGGCCATGGCCACATCGGCGGCCGCCCTGCTCTCCCTGGGAACCGCCCTGGCGCAACCAGAGGACATTCAACGCCTGCTGCCGCAGGTGCTCATTCAGCGCTGGGCGGCTTGACGCGATCGCTGGCAGGGCTCAACGCGTCCAGAACGCGCAGGACGGTGGCCGTGTCCAGGTCTTTGGCGCTCAACTGTTGACGCAAACTCTCATCCCCGCTGGCCTGTTGCAAAAGCATCAACTGCGACACCAGCAAACGCAACTGCTGCACTGCCAGGTCGGGATGTTGCCGTGGGTCCAGCACCACGGCAGTGGTGAATTGTTTTTCCTCGCGCTGCTTGGCGTGAAAAGCCTCCCGCGCTTCGTGGGTGAGCCGCTTGATGTCTTCTGCCGAAAGATGCAGTCGCTCGGTCTCTTCGGCAATCATCGCCTTGGCGTGCGGGTTCAAATCACCATGCTCATAGGCATGCAACAACTTTTGCTTGAAAGCCTCCCGGTCAATGCGAAGCTGGTCGGTGAATGCGGACGCCAGCAAGCCCGCCGGGATGGCAAAAATTCCAATGCCCAGCAAAGCCAGCACCACGGTCAGCGCACGCCCCATGGGTGTCACAGGCGAGATATCGCCATAGCCCACCGAGGCCAGCGTCACCACGGCCCAGTAAATCGACTGCGGAATGTTTTCAAACTTGTCGGGTTGTGCCTCGTGTTCAAACAGGTAGCCCATGCTGGCCGTGAGAATCACCATCAACAGCATCACGAACACAGAGGCAAAAATCACCTGCCATTCACGCATCACCACTTTGTAGAGCGTGACAGTGGCCGAGGTGTAGCGGGTCAGCTTGAGCAGGCGCATCAAGCGGAACACCCGCAAGAAACGCAAATCCAGTTTGATGGGCAGAAAATGCTCCAGCAGGAACGGCAGAATGGCCAGCAAATCAATGATGGCTTGTCCTGAGCGCAGGTGCGCCCAGCGCGGCAATGCGCGCTTCTTGTAAGCCGGATTTTCCGGCGCAGCATACAGGCGTGCCACATACTCCAGCGTGAAAATGGAAAACGCCAGTGTGTCAATCACCAGAAATTGAAATGACAGTATCTCGTGTACCGACGCCACTGTCTCCAGCACCACGGACACAATCGACAGCACCACCCAGAACATGATGAAATTGTCGAAGTAGACATGCAGCTGGCCCGAGTGCCCTGTGGGCTCCAGCAAAGCGTACACCTTGCCCCTGAACGAGCGGCCATGGTTCATGGCATGAAAGTCTTGCCAGGCCGGAATCATGTAGCGTGACAGTTTGAAGATGCGCATCAGCCGCAGCAGCCGCAAGACGCGCAGCATCTCCATATCCAGCGCAACAAAGCCTGACAAATAGAACGGTGCAATGGCCACCAGATCGACCAGGGCGTAGAAACTGAAGACGTAGCGCAAGCGCGCAAACCGACGGCCGGCAAATTCCGGCTCCAGCGGCGCCGTCAAAAAACGCAGGAGGTATTCCAGCGTGAAGACGCCAATTGTGATCACGTCAAACGCATGAAACCAGTCAGCGTTTGGGCCATAAATCGGCTCGATGTGCTCGGCCGCAATGCCCAGCACACTGAAAATGATCAGCCAGGCGATGCCGTTTTCCAACTGGCGGGCATACCCTGACTCAAAACGCGTGTCAAAAAGCCAGCGATGCAGCGTGGCCAGTACGCCGCGCGGGGCGAGCTCAGTGATAGAAATGTCCTGGGGGTCTTGCATGCCGTGCCTTGGAAAATGGGATCAAAACATCCCGATTGTCCTGTGGAATCCCCACACGAAATTGACAATCATCAAGGCACGAACATCCATGACCACTCATCTGGTATGGTTGACCCCTGCGCACAGAACGACACCACGGAGTCAGAGATTGGGTTCGAATTTATTGCAAGGCTCGGTTGCCGTCCGGGTATTTCTTTGTTTTGCCTGCGGTTATGCACTCTCGTTTGCACTGCGCACCGTCAATGCCGTCATCGCCCCCGACCTGGTGGCTGAATTCGGCTTGACCAACGCCCAGCTCGGCGCACTGTCCAGTGCTTATTTTTTCAGCTTTGCAGCCATGCAATTGCCTCTGGGTATCTGGCTGGATCGCTTTGGCTCGCGCAGGACCAACGCCGCCTTGCTGTGCGTGGCCGCACTGGGATGCGTCAGCTTCGGCCTGTCCCAGGAAACCTGGATGCTGTGGGCAGGCCGCGCCTTGATTGGCATCGGAGTCTCGGGGGCGCTGATGGCCTCGCTGCGGGCGTTCCGCTTTTGGTACCCGGCTGAACAACAGCCGCAGTTGGCCTCATGGATGCTGGTGGCCGGCTCGATGGGCGCGCTGGCCTCCACACTCCCCGTGCAATGGGCGCTGCCCTTGATGGGTTGGCGTGGACTGTTCAACCTGATTGCCATGCTCCTGGTGGCCGCCAGTGCGCTGATTTATTTTTTGCTGCCCACGGAGCCAGCGCCACCAGCCCAGGCAGCTGGCAACCAGTGGGCGGGCTACATCACCGTTTTCAGAGACCGTTACTTCTGGCGCTTTGCAGCACCAGGCATTGGCATGCAGGCGAGTTTCGTGGCTTTTCAAAGTTTGTGGGCGGGCCCCTGGCTGATCAAGGTGCTGGGGATGAGCGCCGATGAAAGCGCACAAACCCTGCTGATCCTGAATTTCTTTCTGATGGTGGTCTATCTGCTGCTGGGCTGGGCGTCGCCGCGATTGGCCTTGCGTGGCTGGTCGCCTTTGCGACTGGCCAGCGTGGGTGGCGTGGTGATGCTGGTCGCGCAAACGGGCATGGTGTTCCTGCAGGGGCCCTGGGCCTGGACGCTGTGGCTGTTGCTGGGCCTGGGTTCAACCACATTCATGCTGACCCAAAGCCATGTGAACCAGAACTTTCCACCACAGCTGGCTGGACGGGCCTTCACCGCATACAACTTGCTGCTGTTCGCTGGCATGTTTCTGGGGCAATGGCTGTTTGGCGTCCTGATTGACACACTGGCCACGTTCCCCAGCATTGGCATGGGGCCCGAGGCATTTCGTGCGGCCATGCTGATCTGGGTGGTGTTCGAGGCCGCGACATTGGCCGTGATGGTCTTCTGGCGTGTGCCGCGCACCTACGAGCCGCCGTCCATGACGGCGGCTGCCCCGCTCACCAAATGAGTGAAGGCTTCAGGCTTTCGCCTTCCTGGCGGCTGGCTTCTTGGCCGCTGGTTTTGGGGCCACAGCTTTTTTGACCGCAGTTTTCTTGGCAGCAGCGGCTGATTTCTTTGCCGGCGCCTTGGCTGCCTTTTGCTGATGAAATTCCGCACAACGCGCCATCGCCGCAGGCGTGAACTCGGCACGGGGCTGGTTGCCACCAATCACGAACATCAGCAAATGCTCTTTGTTCGGTTCGTTGCGGGTCACGTTCATGAAGCGCCGAGCCATGCCTGCCGGAAATGAAATCACATCGAATGGATTCAGATCGATGTGCATCTTGTCCTTGCCCTCGTTCCATTCACAGCGCCATTTGCCGGTCATGGGAATGAAGGTTTCATTGGTGTCATGGTTGTGCATCAACGGGCCTCGACCAGGTTTGGCCTTGCAATAACCCAGGTTGAAGCCCTCGGCAATGGGAATGGCCGGGGTGGTCGAGGCATTGTCGCCCACTGGCGAGGTCGTGGCCTTGTTGTGTTTCTTGGGTGGCTGAAAACCGATTACCGCAAACAGCTTGCGCTGGGACTCCGGCAAGGGGCTGTCGGGCAAGCCGCCATCGGATCCTTTGAGATTCTTGAAACGCGCAACACGCTTCATCATGTCTTCGCGACTGACAACGCGAATGTCTTTCCAGCTGGCCATGTATGTCTCCTCGTTGGTGTTAGCTTGATCAACAAGCAAGTTCATCTTCGCAAAATTCATTTTGAGCGTCAAGCGTGCCTGCGACGCGACTGCACAATGGCCTGGATTGCTTTATAAAGGGCGTTCTGTCATTTTCACATCAGGAGTTTTCATGCTGAGTCTTTTCTACGCACCGGGCGCTTGCTCCATGGCCGCACACATCGTGATGGAAGAAAGTGGAGAGCCCTATCGTGCCGAGCGCATGGACCTGGCCAAGGGCGAACAAAAAACCGCAGCCTATCTGAAAGTAAACCCTCTGGGACGTGTCCCTGCCCTGGCGCTGGACGATGGCAGCCCGCTGGTGGAGAACACCGCCATCCTGCCTTTCCTGGGACAACGCTTCGGGCTATGGCCCACAGACCCGATGGCGCAAGCCAGGGCACTCTCGACCATTGGTTTTTTTGCCACCCATGTGCACCCTGCTTTCGCACACATCCGTCGTCCCGAGCGTTACACCGAAGAAACGGGTGCACATGCGGGCATTCAGTCCGTAGGACAAAAGATGTTTGCCACCCATCTCCAGCAAATTGACGCGATGTATGCGGGGCGTGAGTGGCTTGGCGACGCCTATTCTGTGCTGGATCCCTACGCCATGGTGTTCTATGTCTGGGGGCATCGCATCGGCATGCCGATGGCGGAATTCAGGCACTACACCGCCATGAAAGACCGCATGCTCAAACGCCCAGCCGTCCAGCGCGTGATGGCTGACGAAGGCCAGTCGCTTTAAAGGCTGAACAGGCCAGGCTCGACCTGGCGCACAACGCCTTCGGCGATCAGCTCCTCCAGGTGCATCTGGATGCTGCGCTGTTCGGCGCTTTCGATGTAGACCTCTTCATAGCCTGGGGGATAGATCAGACGCTCTTGTACCAGCGAGGCCAGGCTGCGCGGCTCGCGCGCCAGCATGCCCAGCAGACGCCCGCGCCGCTCGTCCACTTTGGCGGTGTAACGCGCCAGGTGATGCAAAAAATCTGCGCGCTCCGTGAGCACGCCACGGTGGTGGGATGTGATCCAGGTCTTCACATCCAGATGCTTCACGGCTTCCAGCGTGTGCCGAAAATCTGACAAGCTGGAAGTCGCATCACCGTAATACGGGCCAAAGCTGGTGAGATCGATGTCACCGATGAAGGCCACCCCCTCATTCTCGATAACCAGGGCGCAGTGCCCCGAGGTATGGCCCGGCAGATGGTGCGCCCGGATGCGAACGCCTCCCCCCAAATCCCAGAAATCGCCATCTCTGTAGGCGGTGGCATCGGGTCGGGGGGTGTAGTGAAACTCATGCTCGATTTTCTTTTTCAGCGCCAACAGCACAGGCGCCTCGTAGCCGTAGTGCGCGGCCAGGCCGGCCCAGGACTGCGCCGCAGCCAGATCGGCCTCGTGCACTTGCACGTGCGCTTTCGGCACCCGTATCAGTCCCGCCATGTGGTCTTCATGCACATGCCCCAGGATGACCAGGTCGACCGCCGTCAATTCAGGTCCGATGCGATGCGCCACCAAGGGCATGTCAAAGGCCACCCGCATCTGCGGGCCTGTCACCAGCACCTGATTGCCTTCGGGATATTTGCCGGACTTTTCGCCCAGATGAACTGTCACCGAACCGAAACGCAAACAAGTGTCCATGGCCATGCCTGAAAGAGAGGGTTGGGAAAATTCTAAAGCCAAGCCAGTGCCGTTATATTCCACATCAGAACAACACACGACAGGAGACGCCATGCAACGCGCATCATCACGCTGGACTTCATGGATGGCAGGCCTGCTGGCCCTGGGCAGCTTGCTGGCCTCGGGCGCCAGCGCGCAAACCGACTACCCCCACAAACCCGTCAAGGTGATCGTGGCCTTTCCGCCGGGCGGCACCAGCGATGTGATGGGTCGCATGGTGGCAGACGAGCTCACCAAAATCCTGAAACAGCCGTTTGTGGTGGAAAACATCGGTGGCGCCGGCGGCACCATCGGCATGGACCGTGCGCTCAAGATGCCTGCGGATGGCTACACCCTGATCCAGACCGGTGTGGGCCAAAACGCCGTTGCCCATGGCCTGGACCCCAACCTCAAGTACCACTCGCTGACCGATTTCATCCACCTGTCGCAAATCCACTCCGGCCCCAATGTGCTGGTGGTTCACCCGTCCACGCCGTACAAGACAGTGAAGGACATTGTGGATTTCGCCAAGGCCAATCCAGGCAGACTCGACTACGGTTACACCCACGCGGCATCGGGCCACATGGCGATGGAGCTCTTCAAACAAACCGCAGGAATTTACCTGACCGGTATCCCCTACCGCGGCGGTGGTCCCATGCTGACCGATCTGCTGGCCGGCACCATCCCCATGATGTTCATCAACCAGGACGTTGCCCTGCCTCACATCAAGGCAGGAAAGATGCGCGCCATTGCGGTGTCCAGCGCCAAACGCAATCCGCTGTACCCCGACACCCCCACCATCGCCGAAGCCGGTTACAAGGACTTCGAAGCCTTGTCCTGGTCAGGGATGTCGGTGGCCAAAGGCACGCCCCAGCCGATCGTGGACAAACTGGAAGCTGCCATCAGCCAGGTCATGCAGTCTGAAGTGATCCGACAACGCATGAGCGCCGTGGGGTTCATCATTCCTGTGCAAGGCGGCAAGCCTTACAGTGAGTTCCTGAAGAAAGAGCTGGAGGTCTGGACGCGCGTGATCAAAACGGCCGGCATCAAGCCTCAATGACCAAGGCCATGCGCTCATGGCCTTGGCTTTTTTGCACGCCATGGCGGCCGTCTGGCATCAGCGCATCCTGAAAGATGGCCTGATGAATCGCATGCGCTGGGACAAATCAGTCAGCTAGATAAGCGTATGGCACTGGGGTTCTCCCTTGCGAACAAACCCCAGCACAGCGCACGGCTTTCTCCATTAAAAATGCAAGGACTCATTTTTGGAGAATCCATGAAACGTCTCACCCTGAGCCTTGCACTGTTTGCCGCAGGCATGGTGGCTGCACCTGCTTTTTCACAAACCATTGTCAAGCTCGGCCACGCGCTGACCATGAATTCTCACACAGGCGCCGGCACCACCGCGTTCTGCGACCACATCGAGTCGCAAACCCAGGGACGATACAAATGTCAGCAGTATCCGAACTCGGCACTTGGCGGTGAGCGCGAGATGATCGAGGCAGTCCAACTGGGCACACTCGATATCGTGAGCACCTCGACCGGCCCGGTCGGCAACTTTGTGCCAGAAGTCAAGATCGTCGATATTCCGTTTTTGTTCCGGGATTACGACCACGCCCGTCGTTACCTGGACGGCCCTGGACAGGACCTGCTGGCCAAATTCCCCCCCAAAGGCCTGGTGGCCCTGGTCTGGACGGAGAACGGCTTTCGCCACATGACCAACAGCAAGCGCCCGATTGTCAAGCCGCAGGATGTCGCAGGCCTGAAGATGCGCACCATGGAAAACAAGGTTCACATGGACGGTTACCGCGCTTTCGGCATCCAGCCCACGCCGATGGCCTTTCCTGAAGTGTTCGGTGCTTTGCAAACCGGCACGGTGGATGGCCAGGAGAATCCCATCCCCGTCATCCTCGCAGCCAAATTCAGCCAGGTCCAAAAGCATTTGTCGCTGACCAACCATGTCTACTCGCCATCCTTGCTGATCACCTCGCCACGGTTCATGAACAAGCTCAGCGAGGCCGACAAGAAAATCTTCTATGAAGCTGGCAAGAAATGTGCTGCCGCCCAACGTGCCCGTGTCAACGAGGACGAGAACAACGGGATTGCACAGCTTGAGAAAGACGGCGTGAGCGTGGTGCGCAAGGTGGACGGACAGGCCTTCCGCGATGCGCTGCGTGATGTCTACGTGAGCTACTCCAAAGAGTTTGGCGCCGACAACATTCGCCGGATTCAGGAATTCAAGTAAACAGCGGCGCTCAAGCGCCAGCAGAGGGCTCCGCCCCCAGCAAGGCCGTCAACTCTTCAGGCGTCAGCAGACTGTCCAGAGTGTCGGGCGCGTCTTGTTCCAATGAACGCAACAGCTGTCTCAGCTGTTGCGTTTGTTTTTGAACCAGCACATTCAATTGCCGGTTCGCCGTTTCCGACGGCACACCACGCGCAGTCTGGACCGCCTTGTCCGCAGCCGATGCAGACACGGCCTGAAGCTCACGGTGCAAAGCACGCAAACGCTCGATTCTGGCCCTCAAGGCCATGTTGGCGGGGTCGCGTCGATCTGTGTCTGGCATATCAAGTATTTCCTTGTCACGACGATTCTACGGATAAGCCTTCTGTTCATAAGGGGGAAACCATGGAACTGCATGTCAAGCATCTCAACGAGGTCACGCGACTCAATCTGAGCGCCAGCGCGCGGATTTCCCAGGCTCTGCGCGTGAACGACATCGGTACGGCACAACGGATTGCCGCATCCGCCGCCCTGGTCAGCGCGCCGCTGCGATGGCAACCCACCACGCCAGCGGTCGCCCCCGCCCCACGTCCTGTCACACCGTCCTTGAGCGAACACCAGGTCGATGTCTGGGCCTGAGCCCAGCACGTTGGACACAAATCCGCTATTCTGCGACTGACACATCACATCTGCTTTCCCGGAGACTCTCGATGGAAGTTCAGTCACAGACAGGGCGTGTGGCTCTGGTCATTGGCGCAGGCGATGCCACTGGCGGCGCCATTGCCAAACGCTTCGCGCGCGAGGGCTACATTGCGTGCGTCACGCGCCGAACGGCGGAAAAACTGACCCCGCTGGTGGATGAAATTCGTCAAGCCGGTGGCAAGGCACATGGCTATGCCACCGATGCCCGAAAAGAAGAAGATGTCATCCAGTTGATCGAAGACATCGAGCGCGATGTGGGCCCCATCGAGGTCATGGTCTTCAACATCGGCGCCAATGTGCCATGCAGCATTCTGGATGAAACCGCGCGCAAGTATTTCAAAATCTGGGAAATGGCTTGCTTCAGTGGCTTCCTCAATGGCCGCGAAGTCGCCAAGCGCATGGTGCAGCGCGGTCGTGGCACCTTGTTATTCACTGGCGCGACGGCATCGCTCAGAGGGGCCTCGGGCTTCGCCGCATTTGCCGGCGCCAAACATGCCCTCAGAGCCCTGGCACAAAGCATGGCGCGAGAACTCGGCCCACGCAACATCCATGTGGCGCATGTCGTGATCGACGGTGCCATTGACACCGAATTCATCCGCAGCAATTTCCCGGAGCGCTACGCCCTCAAAGCGCAAGATGGCATCCTGAACCCTGAACACATTGCTGACAGCTATTGGCACCTTCATCAGCAGCCCCGGGACGCCTGGACCCATGAACTGGACCTGCGCCCCTGGAACGAGCGTTGGTGAATTCAACTCCCCACAGAAAGTGAAGTCATGCGCAAAACAGTGGAATTTCTCTTCGATGTCGGCAGCCCTTACTCTTACCTGGCTTACCACCATTTGCCCAAACTGGCGCGCGCGAAAAACGCCGACCTGATTTGGACGCCCGTGCTTTTGGGGGGAATTTTTCAGGCCACGGGCAACCGAAGCCCAGTGGAAACACCCGCCAAAAGCCAGCATCTGCGTACAGATTTGCGTCGCTGGGCGCATTTGTACGGGGTTCATTACGCCGACAACCCCCACTTTCCCATCAACACCCTGGTCTTGATGCGTGGGGCCGTTGCCTTGCAGATGCAGGATGCGTCAGCTTTTCTGCGCTATCTGGCCGCGGTGTTTGAAGCCATGTTTGACAAGCCACAAAACCTGGGCGATCCTGCCATCCTGGGCCAGGTTTTGTCCTCGGCCGGATTCGATCCGGCCGAGCTTCTGGCACAGACCCAGTCACCTGCCGTCAAGGACCGCTTGAAAGCCAACACCGAGCACGCGATCGCGCGTGGTGCCTTTGGTGCACCCACCTTTTTCGTTGGCGACGAAATGTTTTGGGGACAGGACAGATTGCAGTTTGTGGAGGCGGCGCTGGCTTAGCGCGCAACGCGCGTCACTCCCATTGGCGAGGTCAGCACGCGAACAGGCTCGCCCTGAACAAAGGGGCCTTCTTTTTTATCGATTTCCTGCGCCACCGAGATTTCAGTGCCATTGGGCAGCAACACCGTGATTTCCTGCCCGTCCACCGTGTTCATGGCGGTATCGGCCATTTGCCCTGCCACGCCGCCCAGGATGGCCCCAGCCACTGTGGCTGCAGCTTGTTTGTTCGACCCGGCACGGCCACTGTTGGAACCCGCAATGCCACCCAGGGCTGCGCCGCCCAAGCCACCCAGCCCTGAGGAGGTGCCCTTGATCTGAATGAATTTGACCGCAGAGACGGTCCCTTTTTGCACGATGTTCGCTTGACGCGCCTGGGAAGCGGAATAGGCACCACCGGTCATCGTCTGGGACGCACAGCCGCTTAAAAGGATGACCAAAGCCAGGGTAAGCACTTTTTTCATGAGGATCTCTGTAAGAATGAAAGAAGGATTTTATTTCTGATCTTCACGCTTGGCGAAACATGCCGGCGCCCATCCTCGCTATAACTTAAGTTCCATTGAAAATGATTGGGCACGGAGTAGCATGCGCTTTCGAAATGAATGCCTCCAACAAAAACGCGTTGCTGATCATCGATGACCACCCGGTCTACCGCGAGGCGCTGGGCGAGATACTCTCACGAGAATTTGCAGCCATCGGCATCGACGTCAAAACTGCCAGCAATTCCAGCGAAGGCATCGAGCTTGTCGAGGAAGCAGGCAAAACCTGGGTCATCCTGCTGGATGTGCTGATGCCTGGGCTGAGTGGACTTGCTGGCATCAAGGTCTTCAAAAACAAACCCAGTGTCAAGGATGTCATCTCCATTTCAGGCCTGGATGCCCACATCTGGGAGCCCCGTGTGGTCGCCGCGGGGGCCACGATGTTTCTGTCCAAGAACAGCACTTCATCCGCCATTTTTCAAAAGATCAGACCGCTGTTTGAGCGTGAACAACCGCTCCCTGCGCATGCCCCGGCGATCGAGGAAAGCAATTTCCGATTGACTCAGCGGCAACTGGAGGTCTTGCATCTGATCTCCCTGGGGCATCCCAACAAGATCATTGCGACTTTCCTGGACATCAAGGAACAGACGGTCAAAATCCACATCAACCAGATTTTCAAAGAGCTTCGGGTGTTCAATCGAACCCAGGCTGTTCTCAAGGCACAGAAGCATCAACTGCTGGCCACAGCAGAAATCAGCCCAGCCAAATGAGCGCCTCATGACTGCGAACGAGTCCGGCGCGAATTCAACCGTCTTTGAAGAACTTGCAGCCAAGGAAAAGCTGCAGTACATGCACGACTATGCCAAGGCGAGCACCGTGGCCACCGTGCTCGCGCCGCTCCTGTGCATTCCCTTGTACATCGACACCACGGAACCGACGCTCTTTTACGCCTGGTGTGCGCTGATGGCCCTGGTGGTCCTGGTCCGGTTGTTCCTGATCCGCTCCATCCACCCTGACAACCAGGTTCAGCACAATTTGACACTGCTGAATGTGGCTGTCGGCATCGTCACCTTCGCCTGGGGCCTGGGCTGGTTCATTTTCGTGCCCACGTCAGAACCTGTCGAATACCTGCTCTATCAAATCATCTCACTCACCATTTTGTTTGTCGGCATGGTGGGCTATTGCGTCAACTGGAAAACATTCTTCTCATTTGTGTTGCCGCTGAAAGTCCCCGAACTCCTGTACGTCGTCTTCCATCATCAAGTCATCATCTGGCCCATCGCGCTGGGCTCGATGGTCGCCTTTTATCTGGCGCTGAAAATGGGTTTTTTATTTTCCAAGTCATGGGAAAAATCCTTCTCGCTGCGCCTCAAGAACGACGCCCTGATTGACCAGCTTGTAGCGGAAAAAAATGCCTCCAACGAAGCCAACCTGGCCAAATCAGAATTCATTGCCACGGCCAGTCACGACTTGCGGCAGCCCATGCAATCGATCAACATCTTCATTGACATGATTGATCCGGCAACGCTCAATGACTACGAGCGCTCGATCTTCATACGCATGCGCAACAGCGTGTCCGTTCTGAACAAAATGTTCAGCACGCTGTTGGACATCAACAAGCTGGACACCAACTTTGTCCCGATTGAAACCGAGTTCTCCCTGACGCAAATTGTCAGCGAACTGAAAGACGCCTTCAGTGATTTGTGCGCTCAAAAGGGCTTGGGCCTTTGCTTCCATTACACGGACTGCATTGTGACGGGCGATAACCGCCTGATCGAGCAGGTGTTGCGCAATCTTCTGTCCAACGCGATTCAATACACCGACCAGGGAGAGATCACGGTCACGTTCGACTGCCAGCAGCATCAGCTGATGTTCACGGTGGAAGACTCTGGCTGCGGTATCCCGGCAGATGATTTGTCCCTTGTTTTCAATGAGTTTTACCGATCCGAGCATTCGCGTTCTCGCTACGATGGCCTAGGCCTGGGCTTGTCCATCGTGAACCGGATTGCCAGGAAGATTGGTGGAGAGTGCACCGTCACCTCTGAAGTTGGGAAAGGCTCAGTCTTTCGCATCCAGACGCCTTATCTCGCCCAGGAAGCCCCCTCGGGCCTGACCATCCAGTTCGACAGCGGCAAAAGCAGCCACGTTCATTTGGCCGACTCCCAGCGCATGTCTCCTCCTCAGGACTCCGCCAAGCCCGTGATTCACATTGGCATCATTGAAAATGACATGTCATTGAAGGATGCCTATCAACAGTATTTCACCCATGCGGGTTACAAGGTGTTCTTGATCCCTTACCAGGAGCAAGATTTCCTGACTTATTTGCTGGACATTCCCCGACTGGACTTCATCCTCAGCGACTTCCGGTTGAGTGACAAAAATGGCATTCACTTCATCCAAAGACTCAGAGAAGAGTTCAACGATGACATTCCCGCCTGCATCGTCACGGCAGACACATCACCCAGTCATCTTGAATTGTTCAGTCAACACCACATTCATGTGCTGTACAAACCCATGGACATCAAAGCCATCGAAAAATTCATTTCGGAATTTTTCTCCAAACAGCCTGTCACCTAGTTTTTTGCAGTCCGCTGCCAGGGGAAACTCACTTGTGCAGCAAGGACGTGTTTTTCAGCAATTCCCTTTTGATCGCTTTGACGCGTGAGGCCAAGGCTTTTTCGCTCTTCTGCATGGCGCGAAGGAATTCAACAGCCTCTGGTGTCAAGCCTGCACCACCACTGCGCCGTCCCCAAACGACCAGACGGGCGTTCAGGGTGCTTTCCCAATATTTCAGTTGACCCCAGACGTGTCGATACGACCGATTCAGATGCGTGGCTGCGCCAGCAATGGAGCCTGTCTCACTCAGTGCAGTCAACAATTCCATCAAGGCGTTTTCCATCTGAGATGGCGCCGGCGCATTTGAGAACTTGTACGTCAATGCCAGATCAAGCATGCTGATTGCTCCTGCTAGCGAAAAAACAGGCCATGGCCGGCACGTACGGCCATGTGTGCGCCCAGGACAAACAAGGCACCAAAGAAGCATTTCCGAAAAGTCATCGGATCGATGCTGTCTCTGGTTTTTTGCCCCACCCACATTCCCAGCATGGCCGGCGCAACGGCGGCGACTGACAGCAGCAGATCGGGCGTTGAATAACTGGCGTGAAAGCCCAGGCTCAGTGCCAGTGCAAGGGTGGACACGGTGAACGACAACCCCAAGGCCTGAATCAACTCGTCTTTCGACAGATTCATGGAACTCATGTAAGGCACAGCTGGAATCACAAACACGCCAGTCGCCCCAGTCAGGACGCCCGTCAGCAAACCAACGATCGGCGAAAGCCACTTCTCATGCCGCATGGCCATGGCGAATTTGGGGTGAAACACTGCCACCAGCGCATACAAGGCAAGCACCCCGCCAAGCCAGAGGTTGGGCCAGGCGCTGGCAGCGGAGGTCAGCAAGCCAATCCCCCACCCAGTCCCGATGCACACAAACAGGAGCATGGGCCATAGCCGTTTGAAGGTGGCCATCCTGGCATTGCCGGCAGCAAATTGCCACACATTGGTGACCAGCGAGGGAATGACCAATAACGCTGCGGCCTGAACGGGCGCCAGCAGCAGGCTCAGTGTGGCCATGGCGATGGTGGGCAGCCCCATGCCGATGACGCCTTTGACATAACCTGCCAGAAGGAAGACCCCCGTGATGGTGATCAGCTCTTGCATACCGCAGGCCCTCTCATTTTGTACAAGCCAGCAACAGCGCTCATGCAGCGACCGCCGCATTCAACAAGCGGCCAAAGGGCTGAAGCTGCAGCGCCAAATCGGCAAAAGCCCTCTCGCGTCTGGCGTCCAGCATTTGCGCTTCGGCCACATCAATCAAGCCAAATGTGAAAACATCTCCAGGGGCCATTTGCGCCAGGGCAGGATGATCCACACTCGCGACGTAACCAATTTTCGGATAACCACCGGTCGTCTGGCGGTCCGCCATCAGAATGATGGCCTGGCCACCCACGGGCACCTGGATGGTTCCAAACACCACAGACTCGGAAATCATTTGACGCGGCTGACTGAGCCTGAGCGGCGGACCTTCCAAACGAAAACCCATGCGGTCCGATACGGGCGTGACTTTGAATGTCTGGGTGATCAGATTGGCGCGACTTTCCGGCGTGAAGTCATCCCATTGGGCGCTCTTGATGACCCTCAATCTGGACACATCCTTTCGGATGACCGATGATTTGAGAGAGAACTTGATGTCCCAGAGTTCTTGCGCAAGCGCATCCAGGTCCACGTTGTGCAAGGGCTTGTGAATTTGAAATACATCGCCTTTCTTCAAGGCTCGGCCATCGAACCCCCCAATGGCGCTGCGCAGATAGGTGCTGGCACTGTCCAGCACGGAATCAAGCTGAAATCCACCATGGACGGCCATATAGGCCCTGGCCCCATCAAGCCGGGGGCCAAATGAAATCACATCTCCCGATCGCAAGACAATGGGTCGATGCATCGGCGCTTTCGAATCATTCACCAGCGGGCTCACATGCGCACCTGCCAATGCGATGCAACAGGGTTGCACCGCCTTGAGGGTTGGCGGAAACAAATTCATTTCCAGCGTGGCCATTTGCGGGCGATTGCCCACCAACAAATTGGCCAGCCGGTGCGCGTTGACATCCAGCGCACCAGCCACAGGGATACCCCAGCGCTGATGCTGCAGACGGCCCAAATCCTGAAATGTGGACAAGAGACCTGACTTGAGAACCTCAAAGCTCACGCCAGCACTCCGGCACGCTGCGTGTGCTGCAGGTGGTCAAACTCCTTGGCACTGATCGGAACGAATTTCAGCTGGTCGCCTGGCGTGAGCAACACAGGCGGATCGCGCTGAAGATCAAACATCTTCAGCGGGGTCGCCCCTAAAACATGCCAGCCGCACGGCAAGGTGCTTGGATAAATCATGTTCTGCCTGTTGGCAACCACCACAGCGCCGCCTGGAACTGCCGTCACGGGCGTGTCGCGCCGTGGAATGGCAAAGACCGGGTCCAGCAAGGCCACGTAGGGACAGCCGGGCGCAAAACCCAGCATGTAAACCATGGCTGGTGACTGACTGTGCCGGGCAATCACCTCCTCGGGTGACAAATTGATTCGCTGAGCGATGTCCAGCAGATCCGGGCCGTGCCGCCCCCCGTAACAGATGGGAATCTCGATCGTTCTGGAGGCCTGATCAAACTGCGGTATTCCCTCTTTCAGCAACTGATCGATCCGTTCACACAGGGTTTCGTAGGCGTAGCGATCGGCCATGTTCTCCATGGTTGGTACATAGTGCAGTGCCACCGAAATGTAGGTTGGCACTATTTCATAAACGCCGGGTAAATTGGCAGACCGCAGCAACGCACTGGCGCTCAGGCACAGGCGGTCTGTCTCGGGATGGATGGCATCACCAAAATCCACATTGATACAGCGATCGCCTTGTGCACGAAGGGTGTAGGAAACTGGGGTCAGACTTGCATGACGGGCCATGGACTGAAGGACGTAGATGACTGGCCAAGACGTTACCGAATAACGTTGTCAGCGTCTGTACCCCTTTAGCTCTAGAGCTAAAGCCTCAGCCTCGGTCATCCGCCAGGTGATCGGCACCGATCTCACACCCGATGGCAACCAAGGACTATGACGCCACGGGCTTAAACTGACCCAGGAATAGGTGAATCAAAGTCGAGCCCCGCGAACTCAAAACCACGCTTGTGGTCCATCAGGTGCTTTCGGGTCCAGGATACTGCCGATTCCGCATCATGCTGCTTGAGGGCCTTGTACACATGGCGATGCGCTTGCAGCAAGCGAGCGCCTGACTGTGGCAAAGCGGGTGCGATCGCCGCATAACCCGAGCGCATCAGCAAACTGACTGGCGCGCGCGCCAGCAACAAAGCCTGGTTGTGAGTCGCCTCTGCAATGAGCGACTGGAATTCAATGGTGGCGTTGATCGGCGACTGTCCGTTTTGCACCAGTTGTTCCGTGTGCGCCAGGTTGCGCTCGAGTTGGCTCAGTTCTTCGTCATTCATGCGTTCAGCTGCCAGACTGGCACACATGGGCTCTAGCGTGGAAGCCACTTCCCATACATCGCGGTAAGTGACCTGCTGCATGCGCAAAGCGCGTTCCGCAGCCTGCGCCAGGTTTTCATGCTTGGGGATCGTCACCACCAGGCGCTTGCCAGCGCGTTGGAGCAGACCGTCCTGCTCCAACTGTCGTAGCGCTTCCCGGATGGTCGAACGGTGCACGCCAAAGCGTGTGGCCAGATCGGTCTCCGTCGGAAAGGCCTGCCCGGCCTGAACTTCACCACGCACAATCCGTTGCCGCAAGTCGTCCGAGACCATGCGGTAAGCGGGGGTCATTTGCAGCTTGAGAATATCCATCGCACAGGCAGATTCATCGACAACATGCACGGATTGTAGAAACCCTACAAACGCACATCGCTAACGCGATCAAATAGTCAGTCTGCGGTGAACCCTGAGGCTTTGATGACCGGCTCCCATTTCTTGATGGACGCATTCTGGCGATCTACCAGTTCCTGAACCGATTTGCCCACCGGCAGGTAGCCCATGCCCACCAGTTTTTCTTTCACATCAGGCTGGCTCATGACTTTGGCCAGTGCCTTGTTCCAGGCATCCACAGCAGCAGCAGGTGTGCCCGCAGGGGCATACAAGGCATTGAACCCTGCGCCACTGATGGCGGGGAATCCCAGCTCCGTGAAAGTGGGAACATCAGGCGCCTGAGGGATACGTTGCTCGGTAGACACGGCCAGCATCCTGATCTTGCCCGCTTTGTGGTTCTCCACCTGGCTGCTGGCAACGTCAATCGACGAACTGATCTGGCCACCGATCAGGGCCAGGTTGATGGGGGCACTTCCCTGGAAAGGCACATGCTGCATTGGCACGTTGATGGCATTCCCCAGCATGATGCCGAAGAAATGGTGGGGCGCACCCAGGGCGGGGATGCCGAAGTTCGCATCCGTGGGATTTTTGCGCGCCCAGGCCACGTATTCGGCCCAGGTACTGACTTTGGGGTTGCTGCCCACGGCAAAACTGAAAGCGAACTCAGCGGCCGTGCCAATTGGTACCAAATCCTTCTTGGGATCGTAATTGAGTTTTTTGAAGGTGAAGGGATACAGCGCCGTCAGTGCATCCGGGCCAAGCATCACCACGCTCCCGTCAGCAGGCGATGCCTTCAGCGCGTCCACGGCGATTCGACCGCCTGCACCTGCTTTGTTGTCCACCACGATGGGACGGTTCAATTCGGTTTTGGCCTTTTCGGCAATCAGGCGGGCAATGGCATCGAATGATCCCCCCGCCGGGAAGCCAACAATGATTTTGGCGGGCGTCCCCTCCTGTGCGTTTGCAAAGCTTGTCACTGCCAGCAAGCTGGCCATCAAAGCGCTCAAGGCGATGCGACGGTAAATGGATGTCATGCGTGTCTCCTGGTGGGTTAAAAATTTTTGACAAACGGTGGCGAACGATTCAGCGGCGTGCTTGTGCCGCATCCAGCTCATCCTGGCGGATTTGCAAGGTGCGCCACATGACCTTGCCAGAGGCATTGCGTGGCAAACTTTGAGCGAATTCAACGATACGGGGATATTTATAGGCCGCCATGTGCTCTTTGGCCCAGGCGATGATGTCGCTCTCACGAACATTCGCTGACTGGTTCTGGCGCAGCACAATCACGGCCTTGACGCTTTCGCCTCGGTAAGCATCGCGCGAGGCGATCACACAGGCCTCTTGCACCGCAGGGTGACGATGGAGCAAGGCCTCGACCTCGGCTGGCCAAACCTTGAAGCCACTGGCATTGATCATGCGTTTGAGGCGATCGGCCATGTAAAAATAACCGTCCTCGTCCACCCGCCCCAGATCACCGGTTCGGAAATAGCGCTGCCCATCAATCTCGGTGAACGCTTGTGCAGTCGCATCGGGCTGGTTCCAGTAGCCTTTGAAGACCTGTGGGCCGCGCACCACGATTTCACCCACTTCACCTGGTGGCAAGGTCTGCAGGGTTTCATGATCGATCACCAATGCCTGCGTGCCAATATAAGGAATGCCCAGACAATGCCGCCGCGGCGCATGTCGAGGATTGGTGTGCGTCGGTGCTGCGGTTTCGGTCAGACCATAACCCTCGATGTACTGAAGACCGAACTTGGCCTGCAAATCAGCAGCCACTGCATCAGGCATGGCAGCCCCTCCACCTCCGATGTAGCGCAAGCTCGACAGGTCAAACGACTGCAGGGCCGGGTCCCCCAGCAGGTCGATCACCATTGTCGGGATATTGGGCCAGTGCGTGACGCGGTATTTTTCGATTGCGTGAGCCGCTTGCTGGCGATCCCAGCGCGGCAGCAGCACAAGGCGACAGCCATGGCGTACCGAGGCCAGCATGCCCATGACGAGTCCAGTGATGTGAAACATCGGCACCACAATCAGAGTCACATCGCCGGCACGCATGTCCAGCCAAGGTGCTGCGGCCAATACATTGTGCATCAGCGTGGCATGGGTATGACAACAACCTTTTGCAGCACCTGTGGTGCCACTGGTGTAAGGCAGCAAGGCCAGATCTTCACCCTTGACCGACACGGCGCCGGGCTGCAGTTGCCTGGCCACCACCTCATGCCATGCGTGCACCTGGACAGTCTGCGACTTAGGCAACGCGTGACGTATTGGCAACCACTGTTGCCACACTGCAGGCCACGGTGCGATTTGTGCCAAGGTATCTTCGGGCAAGGCATCGGCCAAGTCAAACACGATCAGATGCTTCAAGGGGATCGTTGCTTCGGCCATGCTCGCGGCACGCGACAGTTCGGGGGCAATATCGGACGAGGCAATGGCCACATGGGCGCTGGCGTCCTCGATGTAATGGCCGAGCTCGCCGGCCTTGTTCATCGGATTGACCGGAACCACCACGGCACCCAGCCGGATCACGGCATGAAAAGCGATGATGAATTGCGGGCAGTTCTGCATGAACAAGATCACGCGATCCCCCTTGCTCACGCCCAAGGCCTGCAAGCCTCCAGCCAGGTATTCAGCATCTTGGTGCAATTGCTGCCAGGTGATGCTTCGCCCCAGAAACTCCAGCCCTACTTCGTGGGGTGTCTGGTTGGCCCGTGCTTGTAGGCCGATCCACAAGGATTCATCCGGAACTTCGAGGCTGTGCGGCACAGCCTCAGGCCAGAAACGCCAATGGGCTTGTGGGGCGCGAACGGTTTGTGGTGTGTTGCTCATGGCGATGGGACTTCAGACCGGGATCAAGCGCCTCGCGTGACAGGCATCTCGACAGCCTTTCGGCGCAGACCCAGGCGGACCAACTCCAGCTTGGCCAGCGACTGACGGTGCACCTCGTCGGGGCCATCCGCCAGACGCAGGGTGCGCTGATCTGCGTATGAAAAAGCCAGCGGTGTGTCATTCGAGACGCCTGCCCCCCCGTGCGCCTGGATGGCCCAATCGATGATCTTGCAAGCCATGGTGGGGGCCACGATCTTGATCATGGCGATTTCGCCTTGCGCCGCTTTGTTGCCCACTGTGTCCATCATGTAGGCTGCCTTCATGGTCAGCAAACGGGCCTGCTCGATCATGCAACGCGATTCGGCGATGCGCTCGTGCCAGACGCCCTGCTCGCTGATGGTTTTGCCAAAGGCCGTACGAGATGCAATGCGCTGACACATCAGTTCAAATGCGTGTTCGGCTGCGCCAATCGAGCGCATGCAATGGTGGATTCGCCCGGGGCCCAGACGGCCTTGGGCAATCTCGAAGCCTCGCCCCTCACCCAGCAGGATATTGCCCACCGGCACACGCACGTTCTCCAGCAGTACTTCCATATGCCCGTGCGGCGCGTGATCGAACCCAAACACAGGCACCGGCCTCACCACGGTGACGCCGGGTGTTTCAACAGGGACCACCACCATCGATTGCTGTTGGTGGCGGGGAGCATTCGGATCGGTTTTACCCATCACGATGAACACTTTGCAATGGCGGCTTCCGGCTCCTGTGGACCACCATTTGCGACCGTTGATCACGTACTCATCGCCTTCACGGCGAATGTCGCACTGGATGTTGGTGGCATCCGAAGAGGCCACGGCAGGTTCAGTCATCAAAAAAGCCGAGCGGATTTCGCCTCGCAGCAACGGCGCGAGCCACTGATCTTTGAGCGCATCGCTGGCGTAACGCTCCAGCGTTTCCATGTTACCGGTATCGGGGGCGCTGCAGTTGAACACTTCGCTGGCCCAATGCACACGCCCCATGATTTCGCACAGGGGCGCATATTCAAAATTAGACAAGCCCTGCGGAACACGTGGCGAATGTGGTAAGAACAGGTTCCACAAACCTTGCACCTGGGCCAGCTTTTTCAGGCGAGCCACTGTTGGGCACGTCGTCCAGCCTTGTGCCGAGTCCCAGCGCTGCGCAACAGCTTCCTTCCAAACCTGCTCATCATTGGGATAGATGTGCTGGTCCATGAACTGCAGCAACGCCTGACGCAGCGCGCGCGCCTTATCGGATTCCTGAAAAAAACTCATGAAACGGTCCTTCTAGGGTGGGCGGTTTACACAACACAGTCAGTCCGGGCATTGGCAATCGCCCAGCCCCATTGCGCGACAGGCTCTGCCATGTCAGCGATCTCTCTCGCGGTGGCATGGGACGCCGTGCCTTCTCGCTCACGTTGGCCAATGCCCATCAAAATGGCACTCAGTCGAAAAAAATTAAAGGCCAAATAAAACGGCCAGTCTCGCAACACTGCTTTGGGGTCCAGGCCCATGTGCCGGGCATAGCTGATCACATAATCCTGCTCGGAGGGCAAGCCCAATGCCTGCAAATCTTGGTCGCCATACCCACGCAAAATGCCCGCAGGCATGTGCCAAGCCAGGGCACTGTACGAGAGATCACTCAAGGGATGGCCCAGCGTACACAACTCCCAGTCCAGCACTGCAACCACCTCCGGTCGGGTGGGATGGAACATCAGGTTTTCCATGCGGTAGTCGCCGTGCGTGATACAAGTGCGCTGCGCACCATCGGCCCCGGCCGGTATGTGCTGAGGCAACCAGGTGATCAGATGCTCCATGGCCGCCACAGGCGCCAGACGGCTGGCATGGTATTGCTGCGTCCAGCGGCGGATCAAGCGGGTGTAGTACCCCTCGCTTCGGCCAAAGTCCTGCAGCCCCAGTGGATGCCAATCGACTTGGTGCAAAGCGGCCAGCACTCGGTTGGCCTCCATGAAATAGGCCGAGCGCTCGGCCAGAGGCACCTCAGGCAACGTGGCATCACGAAAAATACGCCCCGAAACGAAGTCCATCACGTAGAAGGCCACGCCGATAATGGATTCGTCTTCGCACAATGCGCGCACTTGCGGTACCGGTACATCGCTGCCCGCAAGGGCCTTCAGGATGCAGTACTCGCGCTCGATCGCGTGGGCCGATGGCAACAGCTCGGCTGCCGGCGCGGGTTTGGCCCGCAACACCCATGACTGCCCTCGCCCATGGAGTCGCCACGAAGGGTTGGATTGCCCACCATCGAGTCGCTCAGCACGCAAATCCTCATCCACACCTGGCACGCGCGGCGCCAGCCAGCGAACCAAGGCCGGCAGATTCAAATCACCGGGAAGTCGCTCTACAGGACTTGAGCCGTCAGAGGTGGAGGTGTTCATCGAATTAATTGTCGGACAATCCGGCAATTAAGAATTAGGTAAAAACCCTTTGATGCGCAATGACCTGCGCGAAAAGTACTAGGGTATGCCTCGGTTTCAATAGCGGACATGACACTGAGGCTGCACAATCAGAATGCGTTTTCAACCCGACTGGCGTTCAAATGACATCCATCATCCAAATCCGGCCTGTGACACCTGATGACTATGCGCAATGGCGACCATTGTGGGATGGCTACAACGCCTTTTACGGTCGGGTGAATGACACCGCCTTGCCAGAACTCATCACTGAAACAACCTGGCAACGGTTATTGGATCCTGCTGAACCCGTTCACGCATTGGTCGCTGTGGAAAACAGCAAAACAGTGGGCTTGGTTCATTACTTGTTTCACAGAAGCACCACACGGCTCCATGATGTGTGCTACCTGAATGACCTTTTCACGCTGCCCAGCTGCCGCAATCGTGGCGTCGGACGACAGCTGATTGAAGCGGTGTATGCTGCCGCCAAATCCACAGGGAGCAGCAGGGTTTATTGGCAAACGCAGGCCACCAATGTCGCAGGGCGAGCGCTGTATGACAAAGTGGCCAGTCATGCTGGCTTCATCATCTATGCACATGAATTGTGATCCCGCGTCGCCTGGCTTTCTCCGTTAGCTGTGCTGACACATCTAGCCAAAGATTCCTCGCATTGGCGACATATGCGTGGTCAAGGTTTCTCAGTCGCACCAGTCGCTTTGATGAAATTGCACGAATGAAGTGGGCGCTGTCGTGTAAAACGACATGTGCAAACTTGTATTTTTAAATCAGTCACGACCACTTAGAAATATTAAGGGCCTTGCAAAAAATACATATAATTCCGATCAAAACTACCAACCATTAATATACTGCATACAAACCAAAAGTATCAATCGTACAATTAACCATCTGATCAATGATAATTATTTAAAATAATTCATCAAGTCTTATATGGCGCCCCAACTACCATTTACGTCGCCTCTTAAAATGCCGACAATTTCAACGCTCGAAGAGTCCACTTGATCGAATTCAGTTAATACTACAGGGCAGGAAGTGGCTTTTATTTGCGATGCATTTGAATCAACAACAGATTTACTAACGAAAATCCACTCTACCCCCTTAGAAACACTTTTCCCTAAATAGACCTTGAGAATACTGAGAACATCAGTTAAATTTACAACACCATTACCATCAAGATCTGCCGCCAAATATTTATATGGGGATGGTTCAGATATAGGCTTACCTAAATACAACTTCAATGCATCCAAAACATCAGAAAGAGTAATTGAGCTTTTGACACCACCATTCTGTGTTGTTTTAGTTGGGTCATGCCAAAATTTGGCTCGAGGAACGGAGAGAAAACTGTTAATTAATCCACCTTCATCTGAAAACTGAATACGTTCTACACCAACTAGATTGTCAACCCCATCAGCCCCAGAAAGAGATGAAACTTGATATCCACCTGCTTTAGAAACAACTGAATAGTTTGTTGATGGAAAACTATATGAGGCAGTATCGATACCATCACCTCCAATTAGGGTGTCATTGCCGTTACCGCCTAGCAATATATCATCTCCGCTTAGCCCACTAAGGCTATCATTTCCATCGCCACCCTTGATTTCATTAGAAACTTCATTTCCGTACAAACTATCCGCATAGCCAGAACCTAGTATATTTTCAATGATTGAACCAAAGTTAACGGTGACTTGACCTGGAGAAATAATAGTTGGGCCTTGATTTTCACCTACGAACCCCCAATATCCAGGACTTAAATGAATAGTGGCACCCTCATTCAATTCTGAGGCATCAACAACATCAACCCCCGCACCATCCCACAGAAAATTATTTTTAGTATTGCTTATTTTATATATGTTGTTGTCCGATCTAGATGAAGCGCTGGGTCCATATATATATTGAAGAGCTGCAATATCCAGCTCTTTAAATTCTTTATGATATTGCTCTGGGTAGGACGTATAGCTCATGGCCGTCCAATTAGTTGAATCCTCAGTTCCTTGCAAATAGGGCCCATCTCCAATGCCACCGGTTGCGTCGGGCTCGTCGAATGGGTGCTTCAAACCTAATGAGTGGCCTAATTCGTGGATAATCACAAGCGATGAATAACTGCCATCAATCATCGTCAAATTACCAGCGGAATTTTTATTTATAAATACATCCCTACTTGTCGATGTTGAACTCGGATAAATGGAAAATCCAGCCGATCCAACTTGAGTATTATTTGCAAAAGAAATTGTGTTTGCCGAATCGGCCTCCGAATTTTCAACGAATTCAATATTAATGAGGGTTGAGATATAAGAAAGTGCAGCACGAGCAGCCGCCTTTTGTGCCTCATTAAAAGGCACATATCCATCGCTTAGTTTATCTCCTACGATGTAGGTCGGCAAAGTGTCCGGAAAATTATAATAAATCCTCCTAGTGCTAGATATTAGATTTGTAAAATAATTACCAGATGCTTCATTCGGCAATAATGCATCTATCCAGTATGGAATAGGCCTTGCGTCGTCCAAATAAATCTCATGCTCAATTTCATCCGTTAATTTTATGAAATCCTCAGAGATGTATGCAGTATCAGAGCCTGAAGAATCTTCAACCCTAGTAGTTCGATTGGAAATATAGTAAACATCATCACCATTACCACCGTTCAAAAAATTATTTCCATCGCCACCTACAAGAGTGTCATTTCCATCCTGACCATTTAACGTATCATTACCATTTCCTCCATTTAAGGAGTCATTGCCTAAATCACCATTTAACTTATCATCGCCATCTCTACCCTGTATATCATCATCACCACCAAATCCATAGTAACTATTATTCGAAGCAGAACCAATAAACACATCATTTTGGGCCGAACCAAAATCACCATCACCTGACGAAAGTCTACTCAAATCAATTACAAATTGTATGCCTTGATCATCACTGCCCTCCTCGCCTAGATAAGTTATATAGCCCTCCTGGTTAATTAGGTACTTTCCAATACTAATTGTGGTTTTTGAATTAATTACTCTTGTTTCTGTCGTTTTAATTAGCGAGTATGAATCGTTATAGTCTTCTATAGAAAAATAGATACTTTCAGTGCCAATCGCAGGGATCGTCGAACTTATACCCAAACCAGATAACGGGGCATTTTTTACACTGTAAATTTTACTTTCATACAATAAACCATTAGCTCCAGATTTCAGGAACTCAGAAACACTCCCCACCTTTGTGGTTACTGAATAATAGTCTTCAGACAAATCCCCTACAAGCACGTACTCATTTGAATAAAAATCATAAGAAACAGTCGAAATATCTACACTCTCGCCATTAATTTTTATGTCGCCAATAATATCTATCGTTTTCTTTAAAACATTTTTATTTTCAAATTTCGCCTCAGATAATGAAGACTGAATTATTTTTGCAGTGCCGAAATATGATACGGAACCAAATTTATAAGTTAACTTAGCATCGTACGTTCCAGCATCAACCGCCAAATTTTCCAAAATTGTGCGCATAGGAAAATTCGCGCCAGTTAAAATCGTGTAATTGAGCGGGGATTCAGTTGTAAATGAAAAGTCCATAAATTTACCCCCTTTGAATCCTTATTGAATCTCTATCTAGATCCGTCAAGCGTTAGATATTCCGAAAAACCACTCAACAACGTGCAGGGAAATACCTACTTTAATTCTAACCATTTATTTTATATTTGATATGTTTTATTTTTGCTATCACTTTGGTGAAAATTTTAGTCATATTTCAATTCTCTATATTTATTGCTATCCCATATGTCTTGACTTCTAAATCAAGCCACTGAAATCAACAGATTGAGCGCTTCTACGCACGCCACCTGCACGGGGAAATGGTTGTGGGCAAGATACACAGCAGTGTCGTGTAAAACGACACCACAGCAGTTGTAAAGTTTCACACTCCACGCGACGCAGACAAGACCATTGGAACGCCAATGACCATCCGCTAGAATAAAACCAGCCGTGGGGGGGTAGCTCAGCTGGGAGAGCGTCGCGTTCGCAATGCGAAGGTCGGGAGTTCGATCCTCCTCCTCTCCACCACTTCTTTGACTTGCTATGTTTTCGCAGGGGGTGCCTTGCGGTACGTGGCAGGTGTGCGACTCAGTTTGATGGGGGAGCCAATTCCCCGGTAGTCTTCCCCAATCTCGACCAGCATGCCCCGATGGGCTGTGTGGGGATGCTGCAGGGTTTGGTCTACCGACAAAATCGGCGCACAGGGCACGCCGATCTGCATCAGGTCTTCGGCCAGTTTGGCGCCATCATGTGAAGCCAAAGCCGCCTCCATCAATGGGCGCAGATCAGCCCGGTTCGTGGAACGACCGCCGGCCGAGGTGAAGCGCGAATCCTCATGCCAGGTTGCCCCCAGGTGCTTGGACATCAACGCAAACTGGCGATCGTTACCCACCGCCATGAAAATCGGAACGGTGGCACTGGGAAAAGCGTCGTAGGGATAGATGTTGGGATGGGCATTGCCTGTCAGCACAGGTCGCTTGCTGTTCAGGAACCAATTGGCCGCATGCGGGTGAAGCAGGGACACGGCGCTGTCGTACAGCGTGGATTCGACAAACTGCCCCTGGCCGCTGGCTTCGCGCTCATGCAAGGCCATCATGATGCCCAGCGCCGCGTTGAGCCCCGTGACCATGTCGACCACGGGCAAACCCACACGCAGGGGGGTGCCGCCGGCTTCGCCGTTGACACTCATGATGCCCCCCAGGGCCTGGGCAGCGGCATCGTAGCCGGCCAGGCCACCCAATGGGCCATCGGCACCAAAGCCACTGACACGGCAATACACCAGACGGGGAAAACGCCTGGCGAGGACCTCGTAGCTCATGCCCCACTTTTCCATGGTGCCCGTCTTGAAGTTCTCAATGAGCACATCGGCGCCTTCGAGCAATCCCATGAGCACATCGCGGCCGGCCTGGGTCGTGAAGTCCAGACGCATGCCTGTCTTGTTGCGGTTCAGGCCCAGGTAATAGCCTGCCACGCCATCCTTGAAAGGCGGCCCCCATTCGCGTGTGTCGTCCCCCTGAGGCGGCTCGACCTTGATCACATCGGCGCCATGGTCGCCCAGAATCTGGCCACAGTAGGGTCCGCCCAGGATGCGGGAAACATCAATCACGCGCAAGCCCGCCAGGGCACCGGGTTTCGAAGCAGAAGGAGATGAAGTGTTCATGACAAGCGCTCAATAGGCCAGATCGTCATCGGTGACAAGATCGGCGTCGGTCGATAAAGGGTCGCGCGGCAGCACACGATGCTGCAACACCTGGCGCGCCAGACGCAGCCGGCGTGGGAGTTGTGCCTGCGCGGACTCCCATGCCATGGCGGTGGCCGTGGTGACATGGTACAGCGCAGAGGCGGCTTGGCGTGCCAGCACTTCTGTGCCCTGCTTCGCCGCATGTTCGGCCAACTGCGCAGCACGCGTGGCGGCGTGGTGAAAAAGTGCGTCGTCTTCGACCGACAAGCAAGCGCCCTGGCGCAAAGACACCCAGTGTGCTTGCAGTGCCGGCAACGATTGCTCGCGGCGGATGGCGCGGATGACATCCAGTGCCACGATATTGCTGGTGCCTTCCCAGATGGAGCCGAGGTGCGCATCGCGAACCAGACGCGGATCGGACCACTCCTCGATGTAGCCACAGCCCCCGCGCACTTCCATCGCGTCGCCAGTGACTTTGCGGGCATCGCGGCAGGCGCGGAACTTGATGAGCGGCGTCAGAATCCGCAAAAGGCTGTAAGCCCCCTCTTCCCCCGCATCTGAGCGGCGCAAGGCCTCGGCAGTTTGGAACACCATGGTGCGCGCCTGCTCGGCGTACTGGATCAGCTTGGCCAACTGGCGGCGCATCAGCGGCATATCGATCAAGCGCTGTCCAAAAGCCTGCCGGTGCTGGGCGATATACAGCGCCTCGGCCACAGCGCGGCGCATCAGGCCAGCGGCGCGCACACCGTTGGACAGGCGCGAGTTGTTGACCATGTCGGCCATCTGCACAAACCCACGGCCCGCCTCACCCACCAGATAAGCCTCCGCGCCCTCCAGTCGGATTTCACCGCTGGCCATGGATCGCGTGCCCATCTTGTCTTTGAGTCGCACAATACGGTAGCTGTTGTCACGCCCATCTGGCAGGCGCCTGGGCAACAGAAACAGGGACACTCCTTTCATGCCCTCGGGCGCACCCTCGATCCGGGCCAGCAACATGGCCAGACCGGCATCCGGATTGGAGCAAAACCATTTGTCGCCATGGATACGGTAGACGCCTGCTTGCCGCGGATCGGGAAGCGCACGTGTGTCGGTGGCAGAAATATCGGAACCGGCCCCCTGCTCAGTCATGAACATCGCGCCTTGTGTGAGCGTGTCGAGGTCCAGACTGCACAGGTCATTGAGGTAACGGTCCACCAAATGCGGGGCACCGAATTTCTTCAGCGTTCGGGTCAATGAGTCGGTCATCGAGACCGGGCAACACAGTCCGAATTCGGCCTGCACAAAAAGGTAAGTCAGCGCGTATTTGGCGATCGGGGGCAAGCGCCCTTGCCATCCCAGGACATCGTCCTTGTGCGATATCGCAGCCAGCGCGAAGGTTTCAAACGCCAGCTTTTCCATTTGCACATAGGCGGGATGCTTGTCGATGCTTTGCTGATCGACACCGGTGCGCGTGCGATGGGTCAGCGTCGGTGGATGGCGGTCGGCAACACCGGCCAGCACATCCAGTTCACCCCCGGCCAGCGCACCCAGGCGCTGCAGATGTGGCTGCAGGTGTGCCACCACGGCATGCGGCGCATACACCTGCAACAAGGCGGCCAGATGAGGGTCCGTGTCAAACAGGTTGCTGCCATGACGATCCGGCACCGCCATGACGCCCGGGCTTGCGGTCGTCTGCATCAGAAGTTGACGTTGTTGCGGCCTTTGAGCTGCAAAATTTCACGCGCCTCGGCCGGTGTGGCCACTTCAAGCGACAGGCCTTCGATGATTTTGCGGATACGGGTCACCTGGTCAGCGTTGGATTTCGCCAGCGTTCCCGGACCGTCCCACAGCGAGTCTTCCAGCCCCACGCGCACATGACCTCCCATGGCCGCGGATTGCGAGGCAATCGGCATCTGCTGGCGCCCAGCGCCAAGCACCGACCATTGGTAGCTGTCGCCAAACAGGCGATCGGCCGTGCGCTTCATGTGCAACACATCTTCGGGGTGAGGACCGATGCCCCCCAGGATGCCAAACACCGACTGGATCAGGAACGGCGCCTTGATGATGCCGCGGTCAATGAAGTGCGCTGCGGTGTACAGGTGACCGATGTCATAGCATTCGATTTCAAACCGGGTCTGGTTGTCGCTGCAAGACTCAAGGATGTAAGCAATGTCCTTGAAGGTGTTCTTGAACACACGGTCATCACTGCCCGCCAGGTAACGCGGTTCCCACTCGTGCTTGAAATTCTTGAAGCGCTTGAGCATGTCGTACAAACCGAAGTTCATCGAGCCCATGTTGAGCGATGCCACTTCTGGCTTGAAGTAATGCGCCGGACGCAAGCGATCCTCGATCGTCATGGTCGGCGCACCGCCCGTGGTCAGGTTGATGACCACATCACTCTTCTCCTTGATTTGCGGCAGGAAAGCCTTGAACAGTTCAGGATCCTGTGAAGGGCTGCCATCTTTCGGGTCGCGCGCGTGCAAGTGCACGATGGCCGCGCCAGCCTGCGCCGCGCCGAGGGCTGCGTCTGCGATTTCCTGCCCTGTGACCGGCAGGTACGGGGACATGCTGGGCGTGTGGATGGCGCCTGTGACGGCGCAGGTGATGATGACTTTACGGGCCATGGTGGCGGTCTCCTGAAAGGGTTTATTCGGGTTGGCTCTGCTGATGACGACGCAAGGCCATCAGGCGGTTGTCACGCCAGCGCGCGCGCGATTGCAAGTCTTCCTTGCGTAATTTTTGTCGGCGTTCTTCCTCGATGCGTGCAATCACGCCCGCATCCCAGCGGTTGTCCGCCTGTGTCTTGCTGACTTCGGCATAAGTATGACCATAACGCGCAGCGTAGTCGGTCACGCCCTCTGGCGCGTTCAGGTCAATGGTTTCAAATGGCCCCATGAATGACCAGCGCAGGCCCAGGCCAAATTTCATCACCTTGTCCAGATCTTCTGCGCTGGCAAAACCCTGTTCGTACAGGTTCAGCATTTCATTGAGGACTGCGCCCTGCACGCGGTTGAGCAGAAACCCGTGAATTTCTTTTCGAACCAGCACAGGCTCCTGGCCGACCTGCGCATAAAGCGCCATCGCTTTTTGGACTGACTGCGCAGAAGTCCACGGCGCGGGGCTGACTTCGACCAGGGGAATCAAATAAGGCGGGTTGGTGGGATGCGCCACCAGGCAGCGGTGACGACCCGGCAGTTTTTCAGTGAACAGCGATGTCGGCAACCATGAAGTGGAGCTGGCCAGCACCGCATCGGGGGGCGCCCATTGGTCCATCTGGGCATAGACCTCGATCTTGGCCTCGACAGTTTCCTTCACATTTTCCTGGACCAGAACCACATCGCGGCAAGCCTCTTGCAAGGTATCCACAGGCGTGATGCGCCCCAGAATCGTCGCCACCGGCTCATGCACCAACTCATTCGCATGCATGTCCGCCACCAAATCGGCAATCAGACCCATGCATGACTGAAGCGCGGAGGCGCTCGCATCATGAATTTTGACTTGCACACCCGCACGGGCAAAAACCATGGCCCAGGCGCGACCGATCAGGCCTGCGCCCACAACGCCCACAATTTGGTTGGAAGAATTCATCGTCCGAGTGTCCCCACATTGTTGTTCTCCAACAAATGTAGGAACCCTCGGGGGGTTCGTCAATGGCTCACTGTCCGCAAGGTGGCAGCTTATTGCGCGCCCAGACCAATCGGTGCGGGGGCGTGCAAGGTGATTTTGCTGAACAAATCGGCATAGTCCGGGTTGGTCGGGTACTGTCCGGTCAGCGGGTCGCAGTTGGTCGCAAAGGCGTCGTCGAGCGCCTTCCAGTCTTCGGGGGTCAGCACCTTGAGCGCCTCGGGAATCACCTCGGTTTCTTCCAGGCGCATGTGCTCCAGATAGAAATTGATGTAGCGGTTCACTGCGGCCTCGAATGCAACGCGACGCGTTTCACCAATCAACTCCCAGGCCAGCAGCAGGTGTGCCAGCTCGCGCACGGCATGCTCTCCACGCGAGTGGTCATACTCCAGCTGGTCAATCACTTGGCTGATGTGCGGCGAGCGCTTGGCCACGGGGGGAAACAGCAACTCGGACTCTTTGGTATGGTGCAGTCGCTCGGGGAATTCATCGATGTAGAACAGCATCGCACGCATCACATCGAAATAGTTACGCTTCTCACTGTCCTTTCCGGGACCTCGCTGGACCATCATCGACAAGGATCGCAGCATGGCGGAAAGCGCGGCGTGTTCGTCGCGAATGATGCGCAGGCTCAGGTGACTCATGGTGATCCTTCGATAGATGAGGAGAATGGACGAAGGTTCTCACAAGTCGCACCCGAAGCATTTGATGCGGATCAAGAAATCAGCTTCGCCGCCGCCTGCGCAATGTGCTTTGCATCCACATGGAAAAAATCACGCAGGGCGGCCCGGGTGTCACTGCGACCAAAGCCATCGGTGCCCAGCGTCAGGTAACGACGTCCTGCGGGCAGGTAGGCTCGCACACTCTCAGGCACGGCTCGGACATAGTCGGTGGCGGCCACGATGGGGCCCTCGGTCTTGTCCAGCAATGCCGCGAGGAACGGCTGTGCTTTGTCCTGCGCACCATCCAGCCAGGCCTGTTCACACGCCATGCCATCGCGAGCCAGCTCACTCCAGCTGGTGACACTGACCACATCCACCGTCAAGCCGTCGTTGACCAGTGTCTGTGCCGCCTTCAGCACTTCGGTCAGGATGGCCCCCGAGCCCAGCAAGGTGACATGGCCTCGCGCCTGGGGCGCCACCATGCGGGCGAAGTGGTAAGCGCCACGCAACAAATCTTTCTCGGCGCCTTGTGGCAAGTCGGGCTGGGCGTAGTTCTCGTTCATCAGCGTGATGTAATAAAACACATCCTTCTGATCAACCATCATGTCCTGCATGCCCTGTTGCACGATGACCGCCATTTCCCCGGCAAATGCGGGGTCCCAGGACTTGCAATTGGGAATGGTGGCGGCCACCAGATGGCTGCTGCCATCCTGGTGCTGCAAACCCTCGCCCCCCAGGGTGGTGCGACCAGAGGTGGCGCCCAGCAAAAAACCTCGCGGGCGTTGATCGGCTGCGGCCCAGATTTGATCGCCCACGCGCTGGAAACCAAACATGGAGTAGTAGATGTAAAACGGCAGCATGGCCAAACCATGAACGCTGTAACTGGTGGCGGCGGCTGTCCAGCTGGCGATGGCACCAGCCTCGGAAATACCCTCCTCCAGAATCTGGCCGTCCAGCGCTTCGCGGTAACTGAGAACCGAGCCAATGTCCTCGGGCGCATAGCGCTGGCCCACACTGGAATAAATGCCAACCTGCTTGAACAGGTTGGCCATGCCGAACGTGCGCGCCTCATCGGCCACAATGGGCACGATGCGTGGCCCCAGGGCAGGATCTTTCAGAAGATTGCCCAACAGGCGCACAAAAGCCATGGTGGTGCTCATTTCTTTGCCCGCAGGCTGCAATGCAAACTGCGCGGTGTTCTGCAACGCTGGCACCGCCACACTGTCACAGGCTGTTTCGCGGCGTGGCAAATATCCCCCCAGCGCGGCGCGACGGGCTTGCAGGTATTGCATTTCCGGGCTGTCAGCAGCTGGCTTGTAAAAGCTGAGGCTTTGCGCCTGGGCGTCGGTCAGCGGCAGATTGAATCGGTTGCGGTATGCAATCAGGTCTTCATCGTCGAGTTTCTTCTGACTGTGCGTGGTCATCTTGCCTTGACCGGCACTGCCCATGCCGTAGCCCTTTTTGGTGTGCGCCAGAATCACGGTGGGCTGTCCCTTGTGACGGGCTGCAGCCGCATAGGCCGCATGGATCTTGACAAGGTCATGGCCGCCACGCTTGAGTCGGTCAATCTGTTCATCGGTCATGCCTTGCGCCAGACGCGCCAGCTCTTCGTTCTGGCCGAAGAAGTTGTCACGGTTGAAACGACCGTCCTTGGCTGCAAATGTCTGCATCTGACCGTCGACCGTGCCAGCAAAGGCCCGTGTCAGGGCGCCCGTAAGGTCGCGCGCGAACAAGCCGTCCCAATCACTGCCCCAGACCAGCTTGATCACATTCCAGCCTGCCCCAGCAAACAACTTTTCCAGCTCATCGATGATGCGTCCATTGCCGCGGACCGGGCCATCGAGTCGTTGCAGGTTGCAGTTGACCACCCAGACCAGGTTGTCCAGGCCCTCGCGCGCCGCCAAGGTCAAGGCGCTCATGGATTCGGGCTCGTCCATCTCGCCGTCGCCAAACACACCCCAGACCTTGCGGCCTTGGCAATCCAGCAAGGCGCGGTGCGTGAGATACCGCATGAAGCGCGCATGGTAAATCGAGCTGATGGGACCAATGCCCATGGAGCCGGTGGGAAATTGCCAGAAATCGGGCATCAGGTAAGGATGCGGATAACTGGACAGGCCCCGTGCGCCTTGCCCGTTTTGCGCGGCCGGCGCACTGATTTCCTGGCGGTAGTGCAGCAAATCCTCTTCCGTCAGCCGCCCTTCCAGATAGGCTCGCGCATAGACCCCCGGCGCGCTGTGCGGCTGGAAAAACACCAGATCACCGCGATGGCGCTCGTCGCGCGCATGAAAGAAGTGGTTGAAGCCGGTCTCAAACAAATCAGCGGCACTGGCATAACTGGCGATGTGCCCCCCCAGTTCACCATAGGCCTGGTTGGCTCGCACCACCATGGCAAGCGCATTCCAGCGCATCAGCGAAGCCAGGCGCTCTTCAATCGCCAGATCGCCGGGAAAAGCAGGCTGCTGGTCCACCGCAATCGAATTGACATAAGGCGTGGAACCATCAGGTTTCCAGGGAACTTGGCGGTTGCGGGCCCAGCGGGCCATCTCCTCCAGCATGAAACGGGCGCGCTCCACGCCTTGCGTGGCCACCAGTGCATCAAAGGCTTCGCGCCATTCAGCGGTCTCTTGTGGGTCGGCGTCCTGCAGGGACGGGGCATTCAGGGCTTGGATCATCAGGGGCAAAGGCAGTGGTGCATTCATGGACTCCACGATACCGAAATCCAAACCAAATGAGATGCCAATTTACCCACAAAAATCATATTCAGAAGCATAAAATGCTGAAATTCAAATAAAATTCGAACAATGAAGCTTGATACCATCGATTTACGAATATTGGCAGAACTCCAGGCCGATGGCAGCCTATCCAATGTGGCCCTGGCGAAAAAAGTGCATCTGTCCCCCTCGCCTTGCCTGGCGCGCGTCAAAGCGCTGGAGGCCGCGGGCGTGATCAGCCGCTATGTTGCGCTGGCCAATGCCAGCGCGTTGGGGCTGGGATTGAATGTCTTTATCAACATCAGCCTGAAAACACAGAACAAAGGCGCGCTGGCCGAGTTCGAGCAACGCATTGCCGAGCACGACGAAGTGATGGAGTGTTACCTGATGACGGGCGACTCGGACTACCTGATCCGGGTGGCCGTGGCCGATATTGGGGCTCTGGAAAAATTCATTCTCGAACAATTGACGCCCATCGCAGGGATTGAAAAAATCCGATCCAGTTTTGCCCTCAAACAGGTGCGCTACAAAACCGCCCTGCCCCTGCCTGCCGCCTGAAAGCCTGCATGAACGTTTCACATCTGGCCCGCTTTGATCTGGTCACCATCCGCTTGGCCCTGGCCTGCGCCCAGAGTGGCAGCCTATCGCAAGCCGCGCGCGAAGGGCACCTGGCCGTGGCCGCCGCCAGCCGTCGTCTGCGCGAGTTCGAGGAGGCCCTGGGCAGCCCCTTGTTTGAACGCCATGCACGCGGCCTGAGCCTGACTGCAGCCGGGCGCGTGTTCGTGCGCCACGGCCTGACCCTGATGCAAGCCATGTCGCAACTGGGTGACGAAATCAGTGATTTGCAACAAGGCGTCGCACGGCACATCAGGCTGTGCGCCAACACCGCGGCCCTGAATCAGTTTTTGCCGCCACTGCTCGCCGCTTATGCCGATCACGCACCGCACATTCGCCTGGATTTGGAAGAACAAGTTTCCGAAGGTGTGATCGCCGCCTTGCGCGAAGGCCGCTGTGATGTGGGCATCTTTGTCGAAGGCCAACCGGTGGACGACCTGCGCGCGCAGCCGTTTCGCAACGACGAACTGGTCGTCGTGCTGCCACGCAAGCACCCGCTGGCACGTTCGCGCAAACCGCTGGCGATTGCCGACGCGCTTGATCAGGACTGGATCGGTCTGAATGCCGGTGCCGCCTCGATGCAGCAGCTGCAACAAAGCGCACTCTCTGCCGGCAAACCTCTGAAGCTGCGCATGCAGGTGCGCAGCTTTGACGCAGTCTGCCATCTGGTGGCTTCCGGCCTGGGCATTGCCTTGCTGCCCAAAGCCGCGACGCAACCGATGCTGGACACCATGCAATTGGTATCTCGACCGGTGGCTGAAGCCTGGGGCAAACGCAGGCTGATGGTCGCCGTGGGTGTGGGCGTACGCACGGATGACCCTGCCATCCAGGGTCTGCTGTCGTTTTTGCTGGAGCCTTCGCAAAACGCGAAAGCCAGACGACAAACAGAGCAATAGACGACGGTGTGCATCTTGGGCACACTCGCTCGTCATGAAAAACACTTCCTTTGCCACCGACAAACCCGTGGGCCCGCTCAGTGGTCTGAAGGTTCTGGAACTGGGCCAGCTGATCGCAGGCCCGTTCGCCGCCAAAACACTGGCCGACTTCGGTGCAGATGTCATCAAGATCGAGCCGCCCGGCATGGGTGACCCGCTGCGCAAATGGCGCTTGCTGAAAGATGGCACCTCGGTCTGGTGGCAAGTGCAATCGCGCAACAAGCGCTCGCTGGCACTGGACCTGAAAGACCCGCGCGCCCAGGACATCGTGCGCCAGCTGGCGTGTGATGTGGACGTGCTGATCGAGAACTTTCGTCCAGGTGCCATGGAAGGCTGGGGGCTGGGTCCCGACGAACTTCTGAAGATCAATCCGCGCCTCATCATGCTGCGCATCAGCGGCTACGGCCAGACTGGTCCGTACCGCGACAAGCCCGGCTTTGGCGTGGTGGCCGAAGCCATGAGCGGCTTGCGGCATCTCACCGCCGAGCCCGGCCGCGTACCGGTGCGCGTGGGCGTCTCGATCGGCGACACATTGGCCTCGTTGCATGGCGTGATCGGCATTCTGCTGGCCTTGCAGGAGCGTCAGCGCAGTCACCAGGGCCAGGTCATTGATGTGGCGCTTTATGAGGCTGTGTTCAATTGCATGGAAAGCCTGCTGCCGGAATACAGTGCCTTTGGCGCGGTACGCGGCGCCGCGGGAAGCGCCTTGCCTGGCATCGCCCCCAGCAACGCCTACCGCTGCAAGGACGGCGGCTATGCGCTGATTGCTGGCAATGGTGACAGCATCTTCAAGCGCCTGATGCAGACCATGAACCGCAATGACCTGGGACAGGACCCAAGCCTTGCGGACAACTCGGGACGCGTCAAGCGTGTGGCAGAGCTTGATGCCGCCATCGAGGCCTGGACACTTCAGCACACGGTGGATGAGGTCCTGGCAGCCCTGGACAAGGCCTCGGTCCCGGCTGGGCGCATCTATACCGTGGCAGACATTGCAGCGGACCCCCATTACCGTGCACGCGAGATGATTCAGCAGGTGCAGATGGATGACGGCAGCACACTGGATGTCCCAGGCATCGTGCCCAAGCTGTCGCGCACCCCGGGCAGCCATCGCCGAAACGCCCCACGCATTGGCCAGGACACGGATGACGTGTTACGCGAAATGGGCCTGAGCGATGTGCAGATTCAACAACTCAAAGCGCAAGGCATCGTGGTCGGCGCAGAAGCAGGAGGCGCAGCATGACACGGATTTATTTCAATGAAGTGGTGACCCGTGACGGGTTCCAAATTGAGCCGCACTTCATCGCCACTGACGACAAGATCAGATTGATCGATGGCTTGAGCCAATGCGGCTACGCCAAGATTGAAGCGACCTCCTTCACATCCCCCAAAGCCATCCCCATGCTGCGTGACGCAGAGGAGGTGATGGGCCGCATTCGACGCGTGCCTGGCGTGGAGATCACGGTGCTGGTGCCCAATCTGCGGGGGGCCGAGCGTGCGCTGGCGTCGCGCGCTGATGAGCTCAACCTGGTGATGTCCACCTCGGAAACCCACAACCTTACCAATCTGCGGCAATCGCGCGCGCAAAGTCAGCGCGGCCTGACCGAGGTGATTCATCACGTGGCAGGATGCACGCCGATCAATGTCTCGCTGTCCACCTGCTTCGGCTGTCCAATGGAGGGTGACGTGCCGCTGGCTGAAGTTCTGCGCTTCGCACAGCACTTCGCCGATCAGGGTGTGCGTGGCCTGACGATTTGCGACACGACGGGCATGGCCCATCCGGCCCAGGTTCAGCAAATGGCCGAGACGCTGCTGAAAGCGTTTCCGACGCTGCAACTGACGTTCCATTTCCACAACACCCGCGGCATGGGGCTGGCCAACGTGCTGGCCGCTGTGCAGTCGGGCATCACACGTTTTGATGGCTCACTGGGGGGACTGGGTGGTTGCCCCTATGCGCCGGGTGCGAGCGGAAACATTTGCAGCGAAGATGCCATCCACATGCTGCAAGCCATGGGTTATGACACAGGCATCGACCTGGACCGCCTCTTGCCCTGGGCGAGAGCGCTGCCAGAAATCGTCGGGCATGCCGTGCCGGGTCAGGTGGCCAAGGCCGGCAAGATCACCGACTTGCACCCCGTGCCCGCCTGAACCCTGTCAGATCTGCGCACGCGTTTTGGCCAAGCGCATCATCACGGCAAATGAAGGGTTGCTAAGATCCAGGCATCGTGGCGCGCAGTCAGCGCCGCTTTTTTTTCTGGAGACTTTGGAATGACAGCACCCTCTTTGGTGGATCGCGTGGCGGTGGTCACGGGCGCCGCACGCGGCATCGGCCTGGCCACGGCTGAATGGTTTTTGCGCCATGGCTACCGCGTGGCCCTGATCGACAACGACACAGCCACCCTGACCCGGACCGAAGCGGCACTGAACAATCCCAGCCACGTGCTGGCCGTGCCCTGCGATGTATCACAGCCTGTGCAAGTGCAAGCTTCGGTACAGACCATCCTGGCGCACTTTGGTCGGGTGGATGCGCTGATCAACAATGCTGGCGTGGCGGTGTTCAAACCGATCGAGCAAACCACATTTGAAGAATGGCGCTACGTGATGGCCACCAATCTGGACGGCGCCTTCCTCTGCACCCAGGCTTTTGCCCCCGAAATGCTCAAGACGGGTGGCGGCAGTGTGGTGAACATTGCCTCCATCTCGGGCCTGCGCGCCAGCACGTTGCGCGTGGCGTACGGGACCAGCAAGGCTGCCATCATCCATCTCACCAAGCAACAGGCTGTGGAATATGGCAATGCCGGCGTACGGGTGAATGCGATTGCCCCCGGGCCGGTGGAAACCGAAATGGCCAAGCAGGTGCATGATTCGGCGATCCGCTCGGATTACTTCGATGCCATCCCGCTCAAGCGCTATGGCAGCACCGACGAAATCGCCTCAGCCATCGGCTTCCTGTGCAGCGAAGCCGGTGGTTATGTCAATGGTCAGGTGCTGGCCGTCGACGGTGGCTTTGACGCTGCAGGCGTGGGCTTGCCCACGCTGCGACGCAACTCACAAGGCAACGGTTGAGAGCCAGGGCACAGCGGCAATCACGACCAGGCCCACCAGCAATGCCAGCAGGTAGGGCCAGATGGCGCCCATGACATCATCGGGCGATGCGTCACCGATGCGGCAGGCCAGATAGAAACCCACGCCAATCGGCGGCATCATCAGGCCAATGTTCATGGCCGATACGATGACCATGGAATAGTGCACATCGTTGATGCCCAACTTCTTGGCGATCGGGAACATGATGGGCGCCAGGAGCAAAATCGCTGGCAACCCTTCCAGCAGGCACCCCAGCAACAGAAACACCGCGATCGACACCGCCATGAAGGCGGCCCAGCCACCGGGCAGCGTGGTCAGGAATTGCGACAGTTGCTGCACCACGCCGCTTTGCGTGATGGACCAGGCCATGGCAGAAGCCGTGCCCAGAATCAACAGGATCGCACCGCTGAGGGCGGCGGTCTCCACCAGCATGTTGTAGAACTGTCGGCCACTGATGCCGCCGTACAGCACCTTGCCGATCAGCAACGCATAAACCACGGCGATGGTCGATACCTCAGTGGCAGTGGCCACACCGCCCCCCACCACACTGCGAATCAGGAAAGGCAACACCAGTGCGGGAGCAGCAACCAGCAGCAAGCGACCTACGACCGACCATTTGGCGCGGCGCACATCGCCCATGTCCTCGTTGCGCGCTTTCCAGCGCGCCAGCACCAGCAAGGCCAATAAAAGAACCATGGCAATCACAAAGCCACTCTGGAACAGGCCTGCAATCGAGACACCGGCCACCGAGCCCAGCACAATCAGCACGATGCTGGGCGGCACCGTGTCGGCCATGGCGGCGCCGGTGGCCAGCAAGGCGATCATCTCGCGCGGCTTGTGCCCACGACGCTTCATCTCGGGAAACAGCGCTGGGGCCACCGTGGCCATATCGGACACCTTGGAGCCCGATATGCCCGAAACGATGAACAGCGAGCCCAGCAGCACATACGACATGCCCGCCTTCACATGCCCCAGCATCGAAGCCAGAAAGTCCACAATGACCTTGCCCATGCCGGTGGTGTCCAGCACGCACCCCAGCAATACAAAAATGGGCACGGAAACCAGGATCAGGCTGGACATGCCTTCGTCCATGCGCCCCACCACGACCATCAACGGCACTTGCGTGGAAAAGGCCAGGTAACTCAAAGCCCCCAGGCCAAAACAAAATCCGATGGGCACCCCTGCCACCAGTCCGATCACCACAAAACCAACCAAAAAAATCAGGATGTTCAGCGTGCCCAACTGGACAAGTTGGGGCGACATGACCCAGAAGGCTGCACCGGCGGCCGCAATGATGCCCGCAGCCAGCAGCAAGGGCATCTTGCCCACGGTTTTCACAGCATAGCCCAGCACCACGGCCAGCATGGCGACGACGCCAAAAGCAATGGCCGCCACTCGGTAACTGTTGGGCATGTTCAGCGCAGGCGTGGTGACAAACGCCTCCTCCTGCGCGTACTCGATGGCGGGATGCAGCAATGCCAGCAGGAATGCGACCACCGACATCAGGGCGAAGGCCTGCACATAGGGTTTGACTCGCGCCGACATCATTTCCACGAACAGCGTCAATCGCAGATGCTCGTTGCGATGCATGGCCAGGGCCGAGCCGATCATGGCCAGCCACAGGAAAGAAATGGAAACCACCTCGTCCACCCAGATGATGGGCATGGAGAACACATAGCGTGAGACCACGCCAGCGAGGAGCAGCACAAAAATCACCAGCATCAGGCCAGCGCTGACCCACTCCATCGGCAGGATCCAGGGGGCCAGTGAACGGCGGGCTTGTGCATCCTCGGCCGCAGGGGCCAGTGCTTCCTCAAGGGCTGAACTCATAAAGGGGATCTCCGGGAAAAAATAGCGGCCCGCATGTGCGGGCCGCCGCAGGTTGTCAAACAACCTGAATCAGAAAAGCTTCAGACCAGCTTGCCGCTGTAACGCTCCAGCAAGGCCCAGGCTTCATCGCCATACTTGCCCTTCCACTCGCTGTAGAAGCCAGCTTTGCGCAAGCGGTCGCGGAACGATTCGGCATTGGCCTGGTTGAACGCCATGCCCTTGTCGGTCAGTTCTTTTTGCAGCGTGGCATTGAGCGCAGCCACGTCGGCGCGCTCCTTGGTGCCGGCCGCATTGATGTGCTTGGCCATGATGGTACGGATGTTTTCCGGCAAACGCTCCCAGGCACGGCGGTTGGCCAGGAACCAGAAACCATCCCACATGTGGTTGGTCAGCGAGCAGTACTTCTGAACTTCGTTGAGCTTGGCCGTGGCAATGATGGCCAGCGGGTTTTCCTGCCCGTCCACGATCTTGGTCTGCAAGGCGCTGTACACCTCGCTGAAGTTGATGGACGCAGGGGCCGAATCAAAGGCCTTGAACATGGAAGTCCACAGGGGCGAGACTGGCACGCGGATTTTGAACCCCTTGAGGTCGTCGGCGGACTGGATGGGCTTGGTGGATGAGGTGATGTGGCGAAAGCCGTTGTCCCAGATCTTGTCCATCGCGATCAGGTTGGCCTTGGCGATTTCCTTGCGGATGAAGCCACCGAGCTCGCCGTCCATGGCTTTCCACACGGTGTCATAGTCCTTGAAGGCAAAGCCGATACCGGAAATGGACGCCGAGGGCACCAGGGTCGACAGGATCAGGCCGGAGAGCGTGAAAAACTCGATGCCACCCGAACGGACCTGGCTCAGCATGTCGGTATCGGTGCCCAGCTGGCTGCTGGGGAAAATTTGCAGGTCGACACGGCCCTGGGTTTCGGCCTTGATGGCCTCGGACATTTCCTTGGCGCGGATGTTCATCGGGTGCGTCACCGGCAGGTTGTTGGCGTACTTGAGGGTGAACTCGGCTTTGCCCTGGCCAAACACGTTGGTCATGGGCAGGGCCAGCGTGCTGGCGCCAGCAATCAGGGTGCTGCGACGGGTCAATTTCATGGGGTCTCCTTGGAACAGTTGTAAAAGTTTGTTTGAGGCGTATTTTGCTACGTTTCAGCGCCATCGCCTTTTCAGGCAGGCACTGGCTTGATTTCGCCACGCTCGATCAGCAGGGTTTTGATGTCTTTCTTGACGATCTTGCCATAGCCCGACTTGGGCAGGGCGTCCCAGAAAAACACCTCGCGCGGCCAGCGGTAGCGGGCGCAGCGTCCTTCCAGATGGCCGAGCAAAGCCTCGCCCGAGAGCGTCGGATCGCGACGCACCACCACGGCCACGCCAATCTCGCCCCACTTCGGGTCGGGCATGCCCACGATGGCCACTTCGGCCACCCCGGGATGGGTCAGCAACACCTCCTCCACTTCACGCGGGTAGACGTTGGAGCCGCCAGAGATGTACATGTCGGACTCGCGCCCGGTGATGTAGAGCAGGCCACGCGCATCCAGTCGCCCCAGGTCGCCGGTATGGAACCAGCCGCCGCGCAAAGCTTTCTGCGTTGCTTCAGGGTTGTTGTGATACCCCGCAAACACAGCAGGGCCACGACAGCAGATTTCACCGATTTCGCCGGTTTTCACCGGCTGCATCTGCTCATTGAGAATGGCCACTTCCATGCCCGTGCGAGGGCGCCCGCACGAGCCGATGTTGGCATTGGGGTCGGTATCGTCCGCCGAATGCATGCTGGGCGGCAGCACGGTGATGCAGCCTGTGACTTCGCCCAGGCCAAAATACTGCACCATCACCTTGCCCAGCTTTTGCAAGGCCAGTTTCTGGTCGGCGCGGTACATGGGTGCGCCGGCATAAATCATGTAGCGCAGCGAGCTGTGGTCGCATTGGTCCACCGCCGGATGCTCGACCAGCATCTTCACAATGGTGGGAACAGTGAACAGGTTGCTCACACGGTGCTGCGCCACCAGCGCCCAGAACACTTCAGGATCCAACTTTTCGCTGGGCATGAGCACCGATGCCGCGCCTCGCGCCACATTCAGCAGGGCATGGATGCCCGCACCGTGCGAGAGCGGCGCCACCACGATCGAGCGATCCTGCTCGTGGGTCCCAGGAATCAGGTCGGCCAGGTGGTTGGTGACGACAAAGGCCATTTGACCGTGGGTCAGAATGCCGGCTTTGGGACGACCGGTGGTGCCAGAGGTGTAGAAGAACCACAACGGATCGTCCGCAGCCACCACTTCAGCCTCGGGTTGTGCGCCCAGGTGCTGGGCAACCAGGGATTCATAAGCCAGGGACTGCGGCAACTCGCCGCCCACGGAGATCACCAGTCGCAGGTCGCTGGAGGCCTCGCGCACAGCGGCAACATGTTCGGGAAAGGCCGACTCGCTGATCATGACCGACGCGCCACTGGACGCCCCCAGGTAGGCCACTTCCGGGGGGGTCAAACGAAAATTGGTCGGGACCCACACGCAGCCCAGTCGAAACGCCACCCAGCAGCTTTCAAACATCTGGAGGTTGTTGCGCGACTGCAGCAGAATTTTGTCCCCCTTGCGCACCCCCTGGGCACGCAACGCTGCCACCATGGCATCGACCCTTTGATCGATCTGCGCCCAGTTCCAGGACTGATCCGCGTGTATCAGCCCGGTATGGTCGGGAAACAACTGGGCCGTGTGCTTGAGCAAACGCCCCAGGTTCATCACCTGGGCAGGGTTCATGCCGCCTCCAGAACGCTGAGGAAGTTGGCCACAGCCGCCCCCCCCATATTGAACACAGCCCCAACGTTGGCCTGGGGCAATTGCATGTCACCGGCCTGGCCGGACAACTGCATGGCAGCCATGACGTGCTGCGACACACCCGTGGCACCAATGGGGTGACCTCTCGATTTCAGGCCACCCGAGGGATTCACCGGCAAACGCCCCTCAAAGCGGCTGATGCCTTCGTGAATCACGCGCGCGCCCTGACCGTGCGGTGCCAGACCCATGGCCTCGTACTCCAGCAGTTCGGCCACCGTGAAACAGTCATGGGTTTCGACAAAATTCAAATCCGCCAGGCCCATGCCAGCATCGGCCAGCCCGCGAGACCAGGCCAGGGCTGCCCCTTCGAAGCGCGTGGGGTCACGGCGTGACAACGGCAGGTACTCATTGACCTGCGTGCGTGAACGCCAGCGCACAGGCGACACCGTGGCGTGGGCAGAGGGCGCCATGGAAATCACCATGGCAGCAGCACCATCGGACACCAGGGAGCAGTCGGAACGCTTGAGCGGGCCAGCGACAAAGGGATTTTTATCGGAAGGTGTGCGGCAGAAATCAAAGCCCAGATCGCGACGCATATGGGCATACGGGTTGCGCACGCCGTTGGCGTGGTTCTTCGCCGAGATGGCTGCCAGCGCATCGGATTGATCGCCAAAGCGCTCGAAATACTGCTGCGCGATCTGGCCGAACACACCGGCAAAGCCGGACGGCGTGGCGCCCTCTTCCTTGACATATGAGCACTTCAGCAAGGTCTCGCCGATTTGCTGATTGGACAAGGTGTTCATTTTTTCCATGCCAATGACCAGCGCGTGTCTGACCCGCCCGCTGGCCACGGCATCGAGCGCCGCCCAGATCGCCGCCGATCCAGTGGCGCAGGCGTTCTCCAGGCGCAAGGCCGGCGTATGACGAAACTCGGGGATGGCCACAGCGGGAATGGCGCCAGAAAAATCCTGCTGAACAAAGCCCGCATTGAAATGGCCAACAAAAATACCATCAATGTCCTTCAATTCCAGGCCCGCAGTGGCCACAGCGGGCAAGGCCGCATCGCGGATAAGCTGCTCCATGTCCAGGTTGTCGAGCTTGCCAAAGGGCGTATGGCCCCAGCCAATGATGTAGGGATGCGTCATGGTGTTTTCTCCTGCTGCGTATTATCGGTACAGATGGGAATGTCACCCCATCGATATTGCGGCACTTTGGAATGACTTAGGATGCAGCATCATGAAAAATGACACACAGGAGACAGACATGCCCCGCTTAAAGACCATTTTGTCGCTGGCCCTCGCCAGCCTGACCCTGGGTTTGTGCATCAGCCATGCCCGCGCCGACAACTACCCCAGCGCCACCATTTCGCTGGGCGTGCCTTTTGCCGCAGGCAGTGGCACCGATGGTGTTGCCCGCACTGTGGCGCAAAAACTGTCCGAGCGACTCAAGCAGACTGTGGTGGTCGATAACAAAGCCGGTGCCAGTGCGCAAATCGCCGCACAGTATGTGGCAGCGGCCAAACCGGATGGCTACACGCTGTTCATGACCACCAACACCTCGCACTCCGCCAACCCCAGTTTGTTCAAAACATTGCGCTATGACCCGATCAAGGACTTCACGCCAATCGCCCGCGTGGGCGAGTTGCCGTTCGCCCTGGCCGTGCATCCCGGCGTGCCGGCCAAGACCTTGAAGGAGTTGATCGACTACGCGCGCGCCCATCCCGGCAAACTGTCCTACGCCACCCCCAACAGCACCTCGCTGGTGACGACTGAAACCATCAAGCGCATGACCGGCATTGACATCCTGGGCATCCCTTACAAGTCCAGCCCGCAAGCCATGACCGACCTGATCGGGGGCCAGGTGCAGGTGTATGTCACCGACTTTGGTTCAGGCATGAGCATGATCAAAAGCGACAAGATCCGCACACTGGCGGTGACCACGGGCACGCCCTCCAAAATCTTTCCGCATCTGCCCACCGTCGGTCAAACCGTGCCCGGCTTTGATCTGACGTCCTGGAACGGTATTTTCGGCCCTGCTGGCTTGCCTCGCCCCATCGTGGAGCGCATCAACAACGAGCTTCAAATCGTTCTGGCCGACAAGGACGTTCAGGACAAACTGGCGCAGATCGGCTTTGAAGTCTGGCCAACCAAGACGCCCGATGAATTCACCAAATATGTGAACGATCAACTGGTCAACTGGACCGCCTTGATCCGCCAGGCCGGCATCAAGCCCGAGTGATCCCCATGAAGACGCCTTCTTACCTGGTTCGCAGCGCGAACATCCCCGGCTACCAGCCAGCCAACCATCATCACACCAGCAACCAGCGGCTGATTGGCCCCGAGACCGTGGGTGCCCAACAGATGGAAGTGCTGCTGGGCACGCTCTCCAAGGGCGGCGGCGCTTTGCCCCATGCCCACCCGGGGATCGAGCAATCCTGTTATCTGCTGGAGGGCACCGCCCATGTGACCGTGGGCGATCAGGCCTTTGACATGCTGCCTGGCGACATGTGTTTTTTTCCGGCCGATGTCTTTCACACCTTCAGCGTCACCAGCGATACCCCCGTCAAGTTGCTGGTGATCTACGCCCCGCCCTACGGTGAGAACCCGCGCCATGTGATCCGCGCAGACGCAGGAGCTTGAGCATGGACTTCGCATTGTCGAAAGACCAGGAGCAATTGCGTGACGCCATCGAACGCGTCTGTGAACCGTTTGACGCCGACTACTGGCTGCGCAAGGACCGCGAAGGCGGCTTCCCCGATGAATTCCATCGCGCGCTGGCGGATGCTGGCTGGCTGGGCATTGCCATGCCTGAAGCCTATGGTGGTGCAGGCCTGGGCATCACCGAAGCCGCCTTGATGATGCACACCATCGCAGCCACGGGTGCCGGCTTGTCGGGCGCTTCGGCGGTGCACATGAACATCTTTGGCCTGCATCCCGTCGTGGTGTTTGGCAGCCCTGCGCAACAGCAGCGCTGGCTGCCGCGTCTGATCCAGGGGCAGGACCGTGCCTGCTTTGGCGTCACCGAACCGAACACAGGCCTGAACACCTTGAAGCTGCGCACGCGCGCCGAACGCCATGGCGATCACTACCGCGTCAATGGCCAGAAAGTCTGGATTTCCACTGCGCAGGTGGCCAACAAAATCCTGCTGCTCGCTCGCACCACGCCGTTGGAAGAAGCCAAGGGCACGCACGGCCTGAGCCTGTTTTACACCGATTTTGACCGCAGCCGCATTCAAGTCCACGAGATTGAAAAGATGGGGCGCAAAAGCGTTGACTCCAATCAGTTGTTCATCGACGACTTGCGCATCCCGGTCGAGGACCGCATTGGCGAGGAAGGTCGGGGCTTCGAATACATTCTGCATGGCTTGAACCCGGAGCGGATTCTGATCGCCTCCGAAGCCGTGGGCCTGGGCCGTGCCGCCTTGAAGCGTGCGGCCAATTACGCACAGGAGCGCGAAGTGTTCGGGCGTCCGATCGGCATGAACCAGGGCATTCAGCATCCGCTCGCCAGGTCATGGATGGAACTGGAGGCCGCGCACCTGATGGTCTACAAAGCCGCTTCGCTTTACGACGCACACCAACCTTGTGGTGCCGAGGCCAACAGCGCCAAATACCTTGCAGCCGAAGCCTGCTACCACGCTTGTGAGAATGCCATCCTGACGCATGGCGGCATGGGCTACGCCAAGGAGTACCACGTGGAGCGCTACATGCGCGAGGCCTGGATTCCACGGCTGGCTCCCGTCAGCCCGCAACTCATTCTGTGCTTCATTGCAGAAAAAGTGCTGGGCATGCCCAAGTCTTATTGACGGGGAGCCCGGCTCAGGCGGCGCAGGAGTTCCCAACATCCGCTACCGTGGCGCGCTGAAAATCACGACGCCAGCGCAGATCGTCGAAAGCCGTGCCACGGTGCAGGGTGCAGCGGTTGTCCCAGATCACCAGATCGTTCAGGCGCCAGCGGTGGGTATAGACAAATTGACGTTGTGTGGCGTGCGCAGTCAATGTGTCCAGCAAAGCCTTGCCCTCTTCTTCGGGCATGCCCAGGATGCGCCCGGCGTGAGATGCCAGATAAAGCGACTCGCGCCCGGTTTGAGGAATCTTGCGCACCAGCACCTGCGGCACTGGCGGCATGGCATCACGCTCTTCCTGCGAAAAATCATGAAAGCCCAGCTTGGCGCGTGAGTAGAAGATGGAGTGCTCTGCAATCAAGCCGCGCAATTGCGATTGCCGCTGCGCAGGCAAGTTGTCAAAGGCTGCGCGCAAATCGGCGAACTCTGTGTGCCCGCCAAAAGGCGCCACGCTGCGCCCATAAAGCAAAGAGGCATAAGCCGGCACATGGCGAAAAGTGCTGTCCGCATGCCACAGGCGATTGCCCATCTGGAACATGCGCATGCGGCTGTCATGGCCCCAGACTTTGTTGTCCTCGTCCAGGTTGGAGACATCGGCAATCTCGTCTGACACGCGCATCTTTTGCCCTGGGCGATAAGCCTGAATGGACGTCTCCAAGGGCCCCAGCCGACGTGCGAAATCGATGTGCTGCTGACCGCTGAGATGCTGCTCGGGAAGAATCAGAACGGCGTACTGCCAGAACGCCTGCTCCAGTGCATGCAGGTCTTCGTCTGACATGGGCACTGACGCATCAAGGCCCTCCACTTCAGCGACAAACGATGGCGTGATGGGGTGCAGGGTCAGCGACATGGCAATGCTCCTGAATCAAAAAAGTTTACTCTTTGGGCGCGCCCGACATTTTCACCAAACCCTCGTAGCGCTTGATTTCCGACTGCACAAAGCGCGAGAACTCGGCTGCCGAGCCGCCACCCACTTCGGCACCCACATTTTGTAAACGCAGGCGAATGTCAGGATCACTCAACACCTTGGCGACCTCTTTGTTCAGGCGCTCCACCACATCGGCCGGCGCATTGGCAGGCAACATGATGCCGTACCATGCAGACGCGAGCACCGGTACACCGGACTCTTCCATGGTCGGCACCTGGGGCAAGGCTGCGATGCGCCGCTTCGATGCCACAGCCAGGGCCTTCAGCTTGCCTGCGGCAATGTTGGACAACGAGCCGGTATCGATCATCATGTCGATGTGGCCAGCCATCAGGTCCACTGCGGCTGGGCCACTGCCTTTGTAGGGCACATGATTGATGTCCAGTCCTGTGGCTGTCTTGAACTGGGCACCCGCCAGATGCTGAGAGGAGCCAATACCCGCTGAGCCGTAGGTGAATTTGCCTGGGGTCTTTTTGGCGGCCGCCATCAAATCACCCAGTGTGTTCCAGGGCGAATGCGCGGGCACAGCCATGATGTTCGGAATATTGCACAGCAGGATCACTGGCGTGAAGTCTTTCACCGGATCGAAACCCTGGTTGGCATAAAGGTGGACACCCGCAGCGTTGGTGGAACTGGTGGCCAGCAAGAGGGTGTGGCCATCCGCTTTTTCCTTGATGAAAGCCTGGGTGCCAATGTTCCCGCCGGCCCCGCCCCTGTTCTCCACAAACACAGAAACGCCCAGTGCCTGGGTCAGTGGCTGAACCAGAATGCGCGCCACCTGGTCTGTGGCGCCCCCTGGCGGCCAGGGGACCAGAATCTTGATGGGTTTGTCAGGAAACGCTGCGAGGGCCGTCAGAGGCAGCCCCGTCACCGCCGCCAGGAGCGCTGCTGCCGCGCCACCCATGGCACGTCGGCTGAATCGTTTGAACATCATCTTTGATTCCTTGTCATGTCAGTCCACGCGGACGGCGCCCCGCCCACAAAATAGGTTGTGCCTTGAGCGGACGGGCCGGTGCACCATACGCGGTCAAGGCTTGATCCAGCGCCACACCCGCCTCGTCTTTCAAGGCTGCCTCGCGCGCTTGCTGGATGGCCAGTGCACGCACCTCGGGGGATGTCGAGGCCTGGGGATCGCCCAGGCGCTGAAGGATGTGCAGCAAATTGTCACGCCCGCGCGTCTGCGTATCGCCATATCCCTTGATCAGTCGACCACAGCGCGCCATCTCCAGGCCCAGCGCAGGGTGTTGCGCCAACCCTGCAGAAACCGCAGACAACCACTGTTCGATCAGCGCTTGTTCCTGGGCATAGCGGCTGCCCCAGCGGCGTGCGAAGCGCAGGCCGGCCAGCAGCCTCAACATCAACATGCCCGAGACCTTGTGCGTAGCGATTTTCAATGGCCAGGAAAGTGCCGGCAAGCCACGCGCCAATCGGTGCTGCTCCCATCGCAGCAGGCGCTTCGCCCAGGGAAGTGGCAACAAGGCAGCGACTTCAGGGATGCCCGGTTTGAAATGATCGTAGACATGCATGACATCATCTGGCCCTGCCTTGACCTCTCGGCGCACCCTCGCCACGCGTTCCATGCGACTTTTCAAATCAGCCACGCGCACGATGTCATCGAAGGCCATCCACAAAGCCAGCCAGCGTGCCACCTCCAGCGTGGCGGCACACTGCTGCGGCGCATGCCCTTGCTCTGCGGCAAGCATCTGACGCAGGCGCTGGGCATACAGTTCAGCGTAGGCTTCGTCTTGATAATCGAGCAAACGCGCGCGCGCGTGGCCCAGAACCTCATGCAACGCCGCCGGAAAAGTCTGCTGCCAGCTCGCTGGCAGCGGCGGCACAGGAGATGCAGGCTGTGCCGATGGCAACAATGGCGCCACATACTGTGCTTGCATGCGTTGATCCTGAACTGCATCCCAGCCCAGGGCAAAGCCATGCAGACTGGCTTGCTGGCTGGCGCTGTCCGCGCCAATCACCGCTTCGTAATCGGCGCGCTGCATTGGCAGCACACCGCTTGCGGCAATGCTGCCCAGCATGACGGCACTCACCACGGTCCCGGCTTGGCGCGTCATGCCCCCCATGTCCAGCACATGGCAGGCCTGCGCATGCTGCTGCACGACTTGCAGCAAGCTGGCTTCGTCCAGACGGCCATCGCCCATTTGCATTTTTTCCTGGGTCGTCAGCACCCGGTTGCCTGCAGTGATGATGCGCGTGCGCTCGGCCGCACTCAGGCCATTGGCCACCTGCCGTGCGGTCTCCAGCAATTCGGAAGAAACCAGCAAGTCCAGCCTGCCTGGCAAAGGGTTCAATCCCAGCACGGGTCGCCTGGCGCCCAGTGCAGAGAGCGGCAACGGGAAGACTTCCAGATAGTAGGTGGTTGCGCCTGTGCGCTGAGCCACACCCGGAATCGAGGTGGCTTGTACCGGATAACCGGCGTGACGGGCCGCATCCACCAGCCAGTCCGTCAGCACACCGCCGCCCTCCCCGCCAAGCGCGCACAGCAAAATCGAGATGGCTTGCTGGCTCATGCGAGGCCTTTCACGCCAGGCTGCAAGACACGCACCAGGCGATCCCGCAGCCCCGCAAGACAACGCTCCCAGAGGCCGGGGTTCTGCACCACCTCGGCGCGGTAAAAAGAAGGACACAAGGTCGCGGCATGGGCATTCGCACCACACAGCCCACAGCCGACACAGCCTTCGATGACCGTGGCCACAGGGTCAAGCTTCAGAGGATCAGGATTGTCCTTGAGGGTCAGCGTAGGGCAACCAGACAGGCGGATGCAGGCATGGTCACCGTTGCACACATCTTCGTCCACACCGTATTTGACACGCTGCACGCGCTCTCCCTTTTTCAGCAGTTGCGCGAGCCAGGGCTTGATGCGGCGCTGCCGCTCCAGCTGGCACTCGCCTTCGGCCACAATGACTTTGAGTCCATTGAAGTCGGAAGTGAAGGCCTCCAGCAAGGTGGCACGCATGGTCTCCACTTCGTATGTGTGCACCGTGCGCATCCATTGCACGCCAAGCCCCTGGAGGGTGCGCTCGATGGTCTGGTTGGTGTGCGCCAGGCTTTGCAGCTTGTCGGCCGCAGCGGCCTTGGCCGCATCGACCGGGGTGGAGAGGATGTCCTGGGTGCCTGTGGCCGAGGTGTAGCCATTTTTGAAAATCAGCAGGACAGCATCGTCGCCATTGAAGAGCGCGCTCTGAACACCGGTCAGCAGCCCGTTGTGCCAGAAGCCACCGTCCCCCATGATGGACAGCACGCGCTGCTGCATGGCTGGCGAAACCCCGGCACGGCTGGCCAGACTCATCCCATACCCCAGGATGGTGTGCCCCGTGGAGAACGGCTCGAAGGTGCCCAGCGCATGGCAGCCAATGTCCGCCGACACATGCAGCGGACCGATGGTTTGTTGGGCCAGCTTGATCGCAGAAAACACCGGTCGCTCTGGACAACCGATGCAAAAACTCGGCGGCCGGGCCGGCAATGTCTGTCCCCGGTCCTTGAGTTGCTGCGCCACGCTCTGACGGCGTTGCCGGTTGTCTTGCAGCCACTCAGCGGCACGCGATGCCACGGGCGTCTGCGGCAGGTAACGCTCGCTCCAGGATTGCAAGCCCTGGGCCATCGCCTCGGCGGTGTATTCCCCGCCCTGGGGCAGCCAGTCCTTGCCATGCAAGGGCGTCTGAATGTCGCGACGGCGCAGCAAGGTGGCGATCTCTTGCTCGATGTACTCGGGCTGCCCTTCTTCCATCACCAGCACGCTGCGCTTGTTCAGGCAGAAATTGGCAATCTGATCGGGCACCAGCGGCGAGGTGACGTTGAGCACCAGCAAGGGAATTCTGGTTTCACCAAAGGCATCGGCCAGATCAAATTGTTGCAACGCGCGGATCAGGGTGTTGTACAAGCCGCCTTGAACAATGATGCCCAGATCGGCATGCTCGCCCGCAAAGAACTCGTTCAAGCCATGCGCTTCGATGTAGCGGCGGGCTGCCGGCAAGCGCTCCTGGTATTTCAGTTTTTCGTGTCCGAAGGTCACAGGGGGGTGTGCCAGACGGTTGTAGTCAAAATGGGCAGGGCGCGCCATCAGTTGACGCGAGGAAATGGCAGGCGCCTGGTTATCCTTGGCGACAAAGCTGCCTCGCACATGGCAGGCGCGAATGCGCAGTTCCATGAGCGCCGGCATGTTCGAAGCTTCGGACATGCGAAAGGCGTGTTCCACCATGTCAACCATGCGGCCCAAATCGGGACGCGGGTCCAGCAACAGCATGCCTGACTTCAGGGCATAGGCATGGGTGCGCTCCTGAATGACCGACGCGCCCTCGCCATAGTCCTCACCGACCACCACCAGCACCCCACCTTTGACGCCAGGCGAGGACAGGTTGCTGAGCGCATCCGCAGCCACATTGGTGCCGACGATGGACTTCCAGGTGACAGCGCCGCGCAAGGGGTAGTGAATGGACGCCCCCAGCATGGCCGCAGCCGATGCCTCGTTGGCACACGCCTCCACATGCACACCCAGTTCATCCAGATAAGACTTGGCTTGCACCATCACATCCAGCAGATGCGATACCGGGGCGCCCTGGTAGCCACCGACATAAGCCACGCCCGATTGCAACAAGGCTTTGGTGATGGCGAGGATGCCCTCGCCGTGAAAGGTTTCGCCTGCGCCCATGCGCAGTTGCTCGACCTCTTTGCTGAAGGAAACTTCCAACTCGGCTCTCCTGGCTTGTCAGCATTTGGCGGCATAGCCCAGGCGCAATTCGCGCTTGAGCAACTTGCCGCTGGGGTTCTTGGGCAACGCCTCGGTGAAGAAGACCCGCTTGGGACTCTTGAAGCTGGCCATGTGCGCGTTGCAATGGGCGATCACCTCGTCTTGTGTCAGCGCCTGGCCAGCTTTCACCACAATCACAGCGCTCACGGCCTCCACCCACTTGGGGTCTGGCAAGCCAATCACGGCCACTTCACTGACTTGCGGCAAACGGTAAATCATTTCTTCGACCTCGCGGCTGGCCACGTTTTCGCCGCCCGTCTTGATCATGTCTTTCTTGCGATCGACCACCGTGATGAAGCCCTCCTCGTCGATCGTGGCCAGATCGCCACTGTGGAACCAGTCACCTTCAAAAGCGCTGCGAGTGCGTTCGTCATCGTGGAAATAACCCAGCATCAGGTGCGGCGAGCGGTGCACGATCTCACCGACCTCGCCTGGTTTGACATCATGCATCTGGTCGTCCACCACCCGGGTTTCGACGTTCAATGCGGCACGGCCACAGGAGCCTGGCTTGCGCAACTGATCGTCAGGGCCGAGCAACGTGGCCAGCGGCGCGATCTCGGTCTGGCCATACAAATTCCACAGGCGCACCGAAGGCAGGCGTGACGCCAACTCGCGCAGCACCTCCACCGGCATGATGGACGCACCGTAATACCCTTTGGCCAGATGGCTCAGCTTGGCTGCATCGAACAAGGGTGAGCGCAACAAGGCGATCCAGACCGTGGGCGGCGCAAAGAAACTGGTGATGTTGTATTGGCTCATCAAGGCCAACAGGTTGTCTGGCACCGGTTTGGAGGTGATCACATTGCTGCTGCCCACGAAAATGGCAGGACCGAAAAACACATCGAGCTGTGCGCAGTGGTACAGCGGCAAGGCATGCAAGGCAAGATCGTTGGCTGAAATTTCGGCATCCACCACACAGCTGACGTATTGCCAGAGGACCGCGTCATGGGTCAGCATGGCTCCCTTGGGAGAGGACTCGGTGCCGCTGGTGTAAACGATTTGGGCCAGATCAGTGCTGGCCAGGGCGACATCGGGCAGTGGGTCGGTGCAGGCAGCCAGCACATGGAAATTCAGCATGCCTGGCACAGGCTCACTGGGATCTTCGGAGGGCAACCAGATGAATTGATTGACCTGCGTCTCCAGCGCAGCGGCTGATTTCGCCAGATCGGCGAGACCCGAATCGGTCGCCAATGTCCTGGCGCCAGCATGCCGCAGGATGTATGCCACCTCATCCGCCTTGAGCATGAAGTTGATCGGCACCAGCACCGCCCCCAGGCGGGCCAAGGCAAAACGCAGCGCAGCAAACCCATGGGAATTGCGAGCCAGCACCGCCACGCGATCCGCGGTTCGGATGCCCTGACTTGCCAGGCCCGCAGCCAGGCGTGTCACGAGTGCGTCGAATTCGGCGTAACACCACTCGGTGTTCCCACAGCGTATGGCCATCTTGGCGGGCACGCGCAGGGCGGTGCGCCGCAGGACATCAGACAAGGTTTGACGACGGACGATGGGATGCATGCAAGTCTCCATGAATCAAGGACGGTATAACTGACGAACCCAGGCACGCGATTGCGCGCCGAAGTTGGCGAACAACTTGCTCAACCGCTGGTTCAAAGCCTCACCCGCCGCGGGCGATTGCTGTGCTACCAGGGCAAACAAATTCACAGGCTCGGATGATGCCCCGAAGTCAAAGCGCGGGTCCGAAACGTATTGGGCTGGCAAGGATTGCGCCAGCACGGCGTCGATGTCATCGGCCATGGCTTGCGCCTCATGGGCCACGCCATCGCGCAGGCTCCCGTCGGACCAGGGCAAGCGAACAGCCTCTTGTGGGTCGGGGGCGTAAATTTTGAGCATGGGGTGCTCGTGCTGGCCAGTGCGCCAGGGCGTCAGCATGGCATGCCGCTGGTAGTTTTCCAGAGCCAGATGACGGTTGGAGACCAAGGTGATGGCCTTGTGCTTCGGGCCTGCAATCCCCAGCACATCCAGCCCCTGGATGCCAAGCATGCGCATCACACTGACGCCGGGAAGGACCCGCGCATGGTAGGGCTGGGTCAGATCTTGCACGTAGTGCAAGGCCCAGCCCGAAAAACGCCAACCCCAGTAATAGTGCCCCGTCTTCATGGCGTGACGCGCCAGGCTCTGCCATAAATGCACCCGGTATTCGGGATAGGTGCGCCGAAGAAAACCTGCAGCGGCATACACCACAGGAGACTCATGGAAGAAACCCATGTGAAAAGGTGCCTGACTGGAAAAGCTCAGTGCTGGATTGCCAAAGGGCTGCTTGCCAAAACCGTAGGTGCGGCCATGCTCGGTGCCATTGTCCTCCCACAGCCCCAGGTCGAGACCATAGTCAGGCTCGTCACTGGCGGTGGCCACCACGTCCAGCGCCGGCACCCATTCCCCCGGAGACACACTGACGAAATGCGTGTCATCCAATCCATTGTCACGGGGCAAGGTGCTCACAGCCGAAGGTGGCAACAGCGGTCGCGTCACAGGCGAGGCATGGTCCGGAGGCAGTTGCAGAAAAGGCAGCAAAGGCATCTGCGGGTTGACACGCAGGGCATGCAAGAAACGCTGGCGCAAAGTGCTGTCATCCAGCGCAGGATCAAAGCGGTACGCCAACACCTCAGGACGCGCCGGGTAGTTGCGAAGATGCTCGCGACCCCATTGCTCTTCCTGGGCCAGCACCGTTTCCAGCGCTGAACCCTGGGCACGCAAAAACGCACTCAGGGACTCCACACGGACCGCAGGCACGCCCTGCATTTCTGGCATGGCTTGCAAGGATTGCCAGGTCCCCAGCGCATGCTGACTCCAGGCGCCTGCGGAGGCGCAAACCCACAAACCGCACCACACGATGGCGCGATGAAACGTACTCTGCCAAGAAAGACGCAGCATGAAACTGTGTTTTTCAGGCACCATCGACTGTCCCCTTGTTTTCAATGGTTGAATCCATTCTTTGGAAACACATCGTAACCTGCCTCAGGACATTTCATGGATTTGCAACTCAATGACCACCATATTTTGATCACCGGCGGCAGCAAAGGCATCGGTCTGGCCTGCGCCCAGGCATTTCTGTCAGAGGGTGCCCGGGTCTCGCTGGTGTCACGTGACCCCGCCAATCTGGCAATGGCCCGCCAAACCCTGGATGCAACGCCGGGGCATGTGCAAACAGTGACCGCTGATCTGCAGGATGCCACACAGGCGCTACGCGCCCTGGACGAGGTTGAGGCCCTGGGTGGACCTGTGCAAGTGCTGGTCAATTCGGCCGGAGCGGCGCGCCGAACCCCTGCCGCAGAGTTGACACCACAAGCCTGGCACGCCGCCATGCAAGCCAAATACTTCAGTTACATCCACATGATTGACCCCGTCATCAAACGCATGGCGCAGCGCGGCGGCGGCAGCATCGTGAACGTGGTGGGACAAGGCGGCAAGGTGGCCAGCCCCATTCATTTGCCCGGTGGGGCCGCCAATGCGGCGCTGATGCTGGTCAGCGCTGGTCTGGCTGCGGCCTATGGCGCACAAGGCGTGCGGGTGAATGCCATCAATCCAGGACTGACCTTGACCGATCGCTTGCAGGAGGGCCTGGCCACCGATGCACGGCAGCAAGGAATCTCTGCCGAAGAGGCGCTGGCCCGCGCGAACGCGCGTATCCCGTTGGGCCGGATTGCCCAACCCCGTGAGATTGCCGATGCGGTTTTGTTTTTGGCGTCGGCCCGGGCCAGCTATGTGACCGGGGCCATCCTCGCCATGGATGGCGCGCTCACACCCATGGTGTGAGGCGCTGCGTCATCAGCGGCTGCGCGGCTTGAAGCTGCGATTGCCGCCAGGTTTGCCAGGGCGCACCTGGAACGGGCCTGCGCGTTTGGGGCCATCCGGTCGGAACCCTTCGCTGCGGAAAGAGTCACCGCGTGCGGCCTCGGCGCGCGGTGCACGATCGCCACGGAAAGCATCCTGACGCGGCGCGCCTTCGGCTCGTGCGGCAAAGCCACCTTCCTGGCGACGGCCCTCGGAACGTCCACCAAAGCCGCCATTGCCACGCGGTGCACCACCAAAACCACCAAACGGCTTGCCGCGGCCACCCCCGTTGCGCTTGCCGTCACGGCGGTCATCAAACCCACGGCTGCGCTCAGGGCGCTGCATGGGCTCCAGACCAGGAATCACTTCTGCAGCAATCGGTTGACGGGTGTAGTACTCGATATCCTGAATCTTGCGGCGATCCCGGAATTCGGCAAAGGTGACCGCCAGGCCATCGCGCCCGGCGCGACCGGTACGGCCAATGCGGTGCACATAGTCTTCGCTTTTCATCGGCAGGCCGAAGTTGAACACGTGACTGATGGTGGGCACGTCGATGCCGCGTGCGGCCACGTCGGTGGCCACCAGGATCTGCACCTGACCTTGACGCAAGGCCATCAGGCGGCGGTTGCGCAGGCCCTGGCTCAGCGCACCATGCAGGGCCACGGCTGAGAAACCGTCCTGCTGCAAATCATTGGCCAGACCATCGCATTCGATCTGGGTGCTGGCAAAGACGATGGCCTGATCGATGTGGGTGTCACGCAGCCAGTGGTCCAGCAGCTTGCGCTTGTGATGGGCATTGTCGGCCCAGAACAGGACCTGGCGAATGTTGCTGTGACGCTCTTGCGGCGTATCGATCTGCACGCGCTGGGGCTCGCGCATCACGCGCGTGGCCAGCTGCTGGATGCGCGGCGCAAAGGTGGCGCTGAACATCATGGTCTGCCGACGATCGATGGTCAGCTGGTTGATTTCGGCCAGATCGTCGGAAAAGCCCAGATCGAGCATGCGATCCGCCTCGTCCACCACCAGGAACTGCACCTGGTCCAGCTTGATCTGCTGCGAGCGTTGCAGGTCGAGCAAACGACCCGGCGTGGCCACCACGAGGTCGGCATTTTGCAAACGGGCAATTTGAATTTGGTAAGGCATGCCACCCACCACATTGGCGATACGCAAACCCTTGCAATGTTGCACCAGGCCAATGGCATCGTGTGCCACCTGCTGGGCCAACTCTCGGGTGGGACACAGCACCAGGGCGCCCGGTGTTGCAGCCTTGAAATTGCGAGGCTGGGTCGGGTCTTTGCGCTTGGGTCGCTTGGGCGCGGGCAGACCGGCAGCGGCCGCTTCGGCCACTTTTTGCGCCCAGACTTCGGCTTCTGCTTTGGCGCGTGCTTGCTGCTGCGCCAGCAGCGTGTTGAGCACCGGCAACAAAAAAGCGGCGGTTTTGCCACTGCCAGTTTGGCTGGAGACCATCAAGTCGTTGTGACGGTTGGCCTCGGGATCGTGCATGGCCAGTGGAATGGCCTTGGCCTGCACCGCGGTCGGCTGGGTGTAGCCCAGATCGGTGACGGCAGCAACCAGTTCGGGCGCCAGGCCCAGTGTGGCGAAGGGGTTGGGGGTGTCCAGGGTGGGTGTCGCGGCTTGCAAAGCGACATCGTCCATAGGAGCGTTTTCAGACAACACTTCGTTGTCCAGCGTGTAGGCGTCGGTCATGTTCATACCGCCTGCTTGTTGCAAGGCGGGTCCATCCAAAGATTGAAACAACATCAACCTTCAGACAGAGTTCAACGCCGTTGTGTTGTGCAACACGGGGCGCGTGTGGCTTCGATTCTGTGAAGCCCAAGGTGTGAGGTAGATGCGCGATCACGTGCGTACTTGTGCACGAGAAATCGAATTATCGCACAGATTCGGGTTTCCCCTGATTTTCAGAGGTCTATCCCTTTTCAGGGCAGCAGGAAGTGGGTCCGGTAATGGATCAATTCCTCGATGGACTCGTGCACATCCGCCAGGGCCGTGTGTTTCTGCTGCTTTTTGAATGCGCTGTAGACCTCGGGCTTCCAGCGTCGCGCCAACTCCTTGAGGGTGCTGACGTCCAGGTTGCGGTAATGCAACCAGGCCTCCAGTTTGGGCATGTACTTCACCAGAAAGCGGCGGTCCTGGCTGATGGTGTTGCCACACAAAGGCGAACTCGCTTTGGGGACGTACTTCTGAATGAAAGTCAGAATTTGCTGTTCAGCCTGTGCCTCGCTGAGCGTGGAGGCACGGACTTTGTCGATCAGTCCGCTGCGGCCATGGGTGCCTTTGTTCCAGGCGTCCATCTTGTCGAGCAACGCATCGCTTTGATGGATAACCAGCACCGGCCCTTCGATGCGCGGCGTCAGATCAGGACCGGTGACGATCACGGCGATTTCCAGCAAACGTTCGCGCTCGGGGTCCAGCCCCGTCATTTCACAATCGACCCAGACCAGGTTCAGGTCGGATTTGGCCAATACCGGGGACTGGGCCTGTTCGGCCATGACATTTTGTTCAGACATGCGGCAATTGTCGCCCATCTGGCATCCCCTGCGCCACGCTGCGATCAGCGATTGGCCCTAAACTCGGCGCATGATGAATGCCTCTCTTGCCATGACCCTGACGCTGGCGCTGGCCTTGCTCGCCAACCTGGGCGTGAAGCTCTGGCTGGCCACGCGCCAGGCGCGTCACGTCGCACAACACCAACATCAGGTACCCGCCGCCTTTGTCGGCACCATTTCGCTACAAGCCCACCAGAAAGCTGCGCAATACACGCTGGCCAAATCACGTCTGGGCTTGTGGGACATGGCGCTGGAAGCGTTGGTACTGCTGGGCTGGACTTTGCTGGGCGGCTTGGATTGGCTTCACCAGAGCCTGCTCGCCTGGCTGGGGACGGGCATGACGCAGCAACTGGCCCTGGTGGTGGCCTTCATGCTGATCGGTGGCTTGATTCACCTGCCCCTGTCTTTGCTGCAAACCTTTGGCGTGGAGCAACGCTTCGGCTTCAACCACATGACCTGGCGCCTGTGGCTGAGCGATCTGGTCAAAGGCGTGGTGCTCGGATTGATCCTGGGCTTGCCCATCCTGTGGCTGATCCTGTGGCTGATGCAGGCGGGAGGCCACCTGTGGTGGCTCTACGCATGGGGTGCGCTGGTGGCTTATCAGCTGTTTGTGATGTGGATTGCCCCCAACGTGATCATGCCCTTGTTCAACAAATTCACCCCACTGGAAGACGAAGCCCTGAAAGAGCGCGTCAGCCGCCTGATGGCGCGTGCCGGTTTCACGGCCAAAGGCTTCTTCGTGATGGATGGCAGCCGCCGCTCGGCCCATTCCAACGCGTTTTTCACGGGCTTTGGCGCGAGCAAGCGCGTGGTGTTTTTCGACACCTTGCTGAAACAACTCAGCCCCGACGAAATGGAGGCGGTGCTGGCCCATGAGCTGGGCCACTTCAAGCATCGGCATATTCTGAAAATGATGGCGACCAGCTTCGTGGTCACCTTGCTGGGCCTGGCCTTGCTGGGTTGGCTGTCGCAGCAAATGTGGTTCTACACGGGGCTGGGGGTGATGCCCAACCTCGCATCAACCGTTGCCGATGCGCCCCCACCCGCCAACGACGCCCTGGCCTTGCTGTTGTTCATGATGGTGGTGCCTTTGTTCACCTTCTTTTTGTCACCCCTGTCGGCGGGCCGCTCGCGTCGCTTCGAGTTCGAGGCAGATGCTTATGCCGTGGCGCACAGCGATGGCAAACACCTGGCAGGCGCCTTGCTCAAGCTGTACCAGGACAATGCGTCCACGCTCACGCCCGATCCATGGTACGTGGCGTTTTACTACTCCCATCCACCAGCTTCTCAACGCCTGGCGCGCATGACCGCATGAAACAGACGGGCCTGGTGATCGCCGGCCACGGCCGGCATGTGGTGGTCGAAAGCGCAGACGGCGAGCGCCGTATCTGCCACCCGCGTGGCAAGAAAAATCAGGCCGTCGTCGGTGACCGCGTGTGGTGGCAGGCCAGCGAGGATGAGGGCACGATCGAGGCGGTTCAGGAACGCCGCAATCTGCTCTACCGGCAAGACGAGATCCGCACCAAATCCTTTGCGGCCAACCTCGACAAAGTGCTGATTCTGATGGCAGCTGAGCCTGAATTTTCTGAAATGCAGCTCACCCGCGCGCTGATCGCAGCGGAAGCCGCGGGCATTGCGCCTGTGATTGCGCTGAATAAACAGGACCTGGTGCCGGCCTTCGAGCGCGCCTGGACGCGCTTGGCGCCTTACCGTGCCATGGGCTACAACGTCTTGCCCTTGTCACTTCGCAACGACCCCGCTTCGCTGATGGCCCTGGCGCAGCAACTGCAGGGACAGACCACGCTGGTGCTAGGCCCCTCCGGCGTGGGAAAAAGCACCCTGATCAACAGCCTGGTGCCGGACGCGCTGGCTGCGACCAACGAAATTTCACAGGCATTGAACTCCGGCAAGCACACCACCACCAGCACCACCTGGTACTGGGTGGACCGTGCGCAAGCCACCGCCTTGATCGACTCACCGGGTTTTCAGGCTTTTGGCATTCACCACATCGAGCCAATGCAATTGGCGCTTTGCATGCCCGATCTGAAGGCGCATGCCGACCATTGTCGTTTTTACAATTGCACCCACCGCCATGAGCCAGGTTGCGGTGTGCGAGAGGCCTTGGGTCAGGGACTGATCAGCGCCTCGCGTCACAAGATCTACGAGCAGTTGTTTGACGAGCTGACCCAGCCGGCGTTCTGAGCCCGCCTCGGGAAGGAAAGTCTCAACCCAGCAGGCGTGCCAGCGTCAGCAAGGCCAACAGCACCAGCCACATCACCACCGTGCGCCAGACCAGGCCCACCATGGTGCGCAAATGGCCTGGTTCGGCCTCTCGCCCGGGCGTGCTGGCGCTGTCGCCCAAGGGCGCATGCAAGGTTTCGGCTCGGGATCGCAAGGCTTCGCCGCCCAGACGCACATTGATGGCGCCCGAAGTGGCGGCCAAGACCACCCCATCGTTGTCATCGGGAAAGGCTTGGGCATGGTTGCGCCAGCAATCGATGGCCTCTTCAAAGTTGCCTACCACCGCAAAGGCCAGTGCGGTGATGCGCGCAGGCACCCAATCGATTTGACGCCAGGCTCGGCTGGCCACCTGACTCAAGGCCTCACTGTTCAACAGACCGGGTTCGGTGTCCACCGCGGCCTGACGACGCCACAGACGAGGCACAAACTCGCTCATGCGGTAGAGGACGGCACCCGCTGGCCCCAGGCCCAAAGCGGCCAGCACCGAAAACCAGGCCAGAACACCAAACACATGGCGATGCGCGGCCAGAGCAGAAAATTCGATCACATGGCGCAACAGTTCACGTCGCGGCACGGTACTGGCATCGACACGCTGCCATTCGGCCAGGCGCTCGCGCACCTGGTTCTCTTCGCCTGAATCCAGTGCATCCCGGATTTGCGTGAAATGGTGGCTGAACTGCCGAAAACCCAATGTGGCGTACAAAATCCCCATGCTCCACACCATGGCGACGGGCCATCCCACCCACCACATCAGCAGCCAATGGACCGCCACGGCCAGGACGGTGGGAACACCGACGGTCAAGCCCCAGATGGTCCAGGCCTGGTGGGATCGCCCGGCATCCAGCGTTCGGCTGACCCAATGCGCCCACTGGCGCGTGGCATGGTGCACCGGATTGCGCTCCGCCAAAGGGCGAACCTGTTCAATCAGCAAAGCAAAAAGAAGGGCCAGAAAGCTCATGACCGCATCATAGCGGCGAAGCAGCCGTGTCAGGCCATGAGGAATCGGTAAAAGTTGCGCAGCATGCCTGCGGTCGCCCCCCAGATGAAGCGCTGCGCGTCACCGTCCTGGTAAGGCATGGAGAACCATTCACGCCGCACACCTTCGGCCTCGAAGGCATGGCGCTGGTGGTGACGCGGATTCATCAGGAACGACAAAGGGACCTCAAAAGCGGCGGCGACCTCGTGCGGATTGGGCACCAGCACGTGCGCCGGGTCCACCAAGGCGACCACGGGGGTCACGATGAAAGCGGTGCCGGTGACATATTCCGACAAGGTGCCCAGCACCTCCACCTGGCGCGGGTCCAGGCCAACCTCTTCCTGCGCCTCACGCAAGGCAGTGGCAGCCGAATCGATGTCTTCGGGGTCGACCTTGCCCCCCGGAAAGGCCACCTGCCCGGAGTGCGTGGACAGATGCGCAGTGCGCTGTGTCAGCAACAGCGTCGGTTCGTCGCGGGTCACAATGCCCATCAGGACGGCGGCCAGCGCGGGCTCCCGTTGTGCGAACTTGCGCTCACGCACCACTTCGGGCTGCCAGGCGGGCGGTTGCGCAAAGCGCGCGCGCAGAGCTTCCACGGAAAACCGCGATGGGGGTACCGCTGGCAAATGGTGGTCCACGCCGATCACGGGCACACGCTCGGGATCGAAGTTGGGCAGTTTGGACAAAGGGGTCAGGGGTTGCGCCATGAAAAAAGCCGCCTCAGGACATGCAGGGGCGGCTTGATGAAAACGGTAGAAGAGCTTACTTGGCTGCAGCAACCGCGGTCTTGTGGACCAACTTTTCCTTGATGCGAGCCGACTTGCCGCTGCGCGAGCGCAGGTAGTACAGCTTGGCACGACGGACATCGCCACGGCGCTTGACCTCGATGCTGGCGATCAGCGGGCTGTAGGTTTGGAAAGTACGCTCCACGCCTTCGCCGCTGGAAATTTTGCGCACGGTGAAACCGCTGTTGAGACCGCGATTGCGCTTGGCAATCACCACGCCTTCGTAGGCCTGGACGCGCTTGCGGGTACCTTCGACCACGTTCACGCTGACGATCACGGTGTCGCCGGGGGCAAATTCAGGAATGTTTTTGCCAAGACGAGCAATTTCTTCTTGCTCAAGGGTTTGAATCAGATTCATAAGGTCCTCAAAAGATCATGGTCGCGCTACACAAAAGGCCTGGCATGACGCGAATCCCGAAGGATTTGCAAGTGTCGCAAGGCGGCCGACCAGAGGATCGATTAGCCTGCTATTCTACAACGGTTTTGGCTTGTCCAGCAAATCAGGTCTCAGTGCCTGGGTCAGGGCCAGCGATTGCGCCTTGCGCCAGCGCGCGATCTCGGCATGGTGGCCCGAGAGCAAAGGTGCGGGCACAGCTTGCCCTTGCCATACTTCAGGGCGGGTGTAATGAGGGCAATCAAGCAGGCCGTCGATGGCCGGATTGAAGCTGTCGAAATGGTGGCTGTCCTGATCGTGCAGAACGCCCGGTTGCAGTCGGGTGACAGCATCCAGAAAAGCCATGGCCGGGATTTCCCCGCCCGAGAGCACAAAATCGCCCAGGCTGAGCTGGCCATCGACAAAGGTGTCAATGAAACGCTGGTCCACCCCTTCGTAGCGGCCGCACAACAAGATGGCCCCCTGCCCTTGCGCCCATTGTTGTACGCCCGCGTGATCAATGCGCTGGCCCAAAGGTGAAAACAGCAACAACGGTGCCACCGTGCGATCCTGGGCGCGGTCAGCGCGAATGGCCTCCAGGCATAGGCGCAGGGGCTCGGCCAGCATGACCATGCCCGGACCGCCGCCGAAGGGGCGGTCATCCACGCGGCGGTACGGCCCCTCGGCATGCTCGCGTGGATTCCACAAGCGCACCGTGACCTGCCCGGACTCGAAAGCACGGCGCGTGACGCCCAGCGTCAAAAAGGGCGTGAACAAGTCCGGGAAAAGGGTGATGACATCGAAACGCATGACCCAGGCTTCAATAATCGGGTTGCCAGTCAACTGTGATGCGCCGGCCCGCCAGATCCACGTGATCGACATAAGCGCTCACGAAAGGGATCATGCGCTCTTGCGGTTTACCTTCGTGCTCGAAAGCCAGCACCAGCACGGTCTGGGGCCCGGTGGCCATCAAATCCTTGACCTGGCCCAGATCCACACCCTCGCGGTTGACGACCGTCAGCCCCAGCAAATCGACCCAGTAATACTCATCGCTGGCGGGCGTGGGAAAACTGGATCGGGAAACAAAAATCCGGGCGCCACGCAAGGATTCGGCCGCCGTTCGGTCGGGCACCTCCAACGAGGAAGCCACCACGGAATCAGAGTGTTCGCGGGATTCTTTGATGCGCAGCAGCACCGTGCCGTCAAAGGTTTTAGGGCCTTTTTCTGCAGGTTGCAAATACCAGCGCTTGGAAGAAAAAAGCGCCTCCGGGGAAGCGCTGTAGGGCAGGACTTTGAACCAGCCCTTGATGCCCCAGGCATCGGCAATCCGCCCCACCTCGATGGCGTCCGCTGGCAAATCAGCGGCTTCGAAGAGAGGCGTCATGCGCGAGAAATCAGGCGGCCTTTTTGGCGGCTTGCTTGATCAGGCGCTCCACCGTGGGAGAAGCCTGTGCGCCCACGCTTTTCCAGTAGGTCAGGCGATCCTGGGCAATGCGCAGACCTTCTTCGCTGGCAACGGCGATGGGGTTGTAAAAACCGATACGCTCGATGAAGCGACCATCGCGGCGAACGCGCTTGTCCGACACGACGATGTTGAAAAACGGACGGGCTTTGGAGCCGCCGCGGGAGAGTCGAATGACGACCATGGTTTATCCTTCGGGTGGTGAAATTTTTTCAACGTTTGAGACACGCGCAATGGCCACCCGGCCAGCGACACGCTGAAAAGCCTCTGATTATAGCGCGCATCACACCATGCCCCTCATCCGCCCCAGTCTGGACACCGATCTTTCTGCCATCACCGCCATTTATGCGCACCATGTGACACATGGCCGAGGCAGTTTTGAGTTGACGCCGCCCGATACCGCCGAGATGGCGCGCCGGCGCCAGGATGTGCTGGACAAGGGCTGGCCTTTCCTGGTTGCCGAAGAGAATGGGCAAGTGAAGGCCTATGCCTACGCAAACCATTTTCGCCCTCGCCCCGCATACCGTTTTTCAGTGGAGAACTCGGTGTACGTGACGCCAGACTTGCCACGCAAGGGCCTGGGTCGCGCCTTGATGGCCGAATTGATGCGCCTGTGTGAACTGGCCGGCGCCCGCCAGATGATCGCCGTGATTGGCGACTCCGCCAACCACGGCTCCATCGGCCTGCATACCAGTTTGGGTTTTCAGCCCGTGGGAGTTTTCAAGTCCAGCGGCTGGAAGCATGACCGGTGGCTGGACACGGTGCTCATGCAACGCAGCCTGGGCCTGGGCGACCAGCAGGCCCCCATCAGTACAGCGTCAGACTGATCCAGTACGCCACGCCTGCCACGAAGGCACTGGCTGGAATGGTCAGAATCCAGGCCCAGATGATGTTCCCTGCCACGCCCCAGCGCACAGCGCTGGCCCGCTGGGTGGATCCGACGCCCACAATGGCACCGGTGATGGTGTGGGTGGTTGACACCGGAATGCCCATCGCTGTGGCCATGAACAAGGTCAGAGCGCCGCCAGTCTCGGCACAAAACCCGCCCACAGGCTTGAGCTTGGTGATTCTCTGCCCCATGGTTTTGACAATGCGCCAGCCACCGAACATGGTGCCCAGGGCGATTGCGATGTAGCAGGAGATGATGGTCCACCCTGGCGGCGAGGCGTCCGACGCCGAGGCGTAGCCTGTGGCGATCAGCAACATCCAGATAATGCCAATGGTTTTCTGCGCATCGTTACCCCCATGGCCCAGGCTGTAGGCGCTGGCAGACACCAGTTGCAGGCGGCGAAACCATTTGTCCACACGCGAGGGCGTGGTGCGACGGAAGATCCAGGCCACCAAAACCATCATCAGCGAGCCCAGCAAAAAACCCAGCAAAGGCGAAATGAAAATGAATGCGACCGTGCGCAACACCCCGGAAGCCACCAGGGCACCGGCCCCTGCCTTGGCCATGACTGCGCCCACAATGCCGCCAATCAACGCATGCGATGAACTGCTGGGAATGCCGTAATACCAGGTCACGATGTTCCAGGTGATGGCACCGGTCAGCGCGCCGAACACCACATGGGTGTCCACCACGCCGGGCATGACAATGCCCTTGCCCACCGTGGCTGCCACACTCAGATGGAAAATGAAAATGGCGATGAGGTTGAAAAATGCGGCAAACACCACCGCCTGCGCCGGCTTGAGCACCCCTGTGGACACCACCGTGGCGATTGAGTTCGCTGCATCATGAAAGCCATTCATGAAGTCAAATGCCAGCGCCAGGAACACCAGCAGAATCACCACCCACAGCGCGGTTTGAGCCGTATCCATGCCGAACCCCGCGGCAATCAGGAATTCTCGAGGACGATGCCCTCGATCAGATTGGCCACATCCTCGCACTTGTCGGTGATGGTTTCCAGCAACTCATAGATGGCTTTGAGTTTGATCACTTCCCGCACATCAGGCTCTTCACGGAAAAGCTTGCTCATGGCGCTGCGCATCACGCGGTCTGCGTCAGATTCCAGCTTGTCGATTTCCTCACACGTCTTGAGCGCAGCTTCGGCCGTGGCAGGCTCGGCAATGCGATCGAGCAATTTGACAGCGTCGCGCACGCGCTCGCAACAGCGCACCGACAAATCGGTCAGCCGGGAAATCTCGTCCGTCATGTGGCGAATGTCATACAGCGCCATGGTTTCGGCCGAATCCTGAATCAGGTCGGCCACATCGTCCATGGTGTTGATCAGCGAGTGAATCTGCTCGCGATCAATCGGCGTGATGAAGGTGCGGTGGATCGCACGGTTGACGTCGTGCGTGACGCGGTCGGCCGCACGCTCCGCATTGTCCACATCCTGGTTGTATTTTTCGCGCAAATGCGGATCAGAGTAGTTTTGAACCAGGCCAGAGAAGGCACGCGCCGCCTCAACGATGCGCTCGGCATGCTGGTTGAACATTTCGAAAAAATTGCCCTCGCGAGGCAGCAACTTCCCAAACAACATGGGGAACTCCTGTTTGTGACAAAACAATGACGTTTTGCGGTCTGCCCGGAGTGTACCCGCACAGCACTGCCCTGCCATGCCATCTCACAGACACATCGGCGTCAGTCCCACAGCCCCACCAGAGGGTCAATTTCTGAAAATGAAGTAAACAGCCCCCACCATGCACAAGCCGGCCCAGAGGTAGTCGAGCTTCAAGGGTTCTTTCAAAAAGAACCAGGAAAAGGGCACGAACACAGCCAAGGTGATCACTTCTTGGAGAATTTTCAGCTGCCCCACACTCAGCCCACCTGACTGATAGCCGATGCGATTGGCTGGCACCTGCAGCAGATACTCAAACAAGGCGATGCCCCAACTGACCAGGGCTGCCACATACCAGGGCGAGGCGGTCAGGCTCTTGAGATGGCCATACCAGGCAAACGTCATGAAAAAATTGGACAGCACCAGCAGGCCCAGTGTCAGGGCAAGGGGCGACATCGAAGTCAGAGCATTCATGACCATCTCCAGCAAATCAAAGGCGTTGAATCGGTTGCGCCGAGACGGATGACAGCAAATCATCGCTGACCCGGTGCGGGCACACATCGCGCAAGGGGTACAACACAAAAGCGCGGGTCATCCAACGCGGATGTGGCACTTGCAAGTGCGGACTGTCAATGTGAGCTTCGCCATAAAAGAGCAGGTCCAGGTCGAGCGTGCGCGGCGCATGGGGATAAGGGCGCTCACGACCAGCCTGGTTTTCCAAACTTTGCAGCACCTGCAACAAGGCTGGCGCCGTCAATCGGGTTTGGAGACAGGCAACCGCATTCACATAGTCTGGCCCCGTTGCTTCGTGCGGTGCAGTTCGGTACAGGGGGGACAAAGTCAGCTCTTCACAACCCTCGGCTTGGGCCAGCGCCAGCGCCGCCTGGCGCACCTGCTCGGCGGCATCGCCCAGATTGGCGCCCAGGCCGATGCAGGCCCTCACGCGCTCGCGCATGTCAGCCTTCGCTGGCACCGCCGGCACTGTCGGCATGGCCACCAGGTTTGCGCCGGCGCCGACGTCGCTTGCGTGGCGCCTCCTCGCTGCTGTCACTGGCTGTGTCAGGTGCCGCCGGCACATCGGCCTGCGCCGTCCTGCCGGCCAGGTCCCGCACCACACGCGGCACGCGCTGGGGACGCTGGGTCTGGGTGCGCACTTGCTGCAGCATGTCCTCACGTTCCGGGTCATCGGCCAGACTGAAGGTCTGCCACCAGTCGGCCAGCGCCTCATCCACTTCGCCGATGTCAGCGCGCAAACGCATGAAGTCAAAGCCTGCACGAAAGCGCGCCTGCATCACCAGGGTCATGGGGCCGCTGCCTGTGCGTTTCTCGAAGCGCAGCTGCATCATCCAGATCTCGCGCATGTCTGCGCCCAGCTTGCCTCGACCGGAAACGTCACCGATGCGTGCGTCAAACACTTCGTCAATGGCTTCCTGCAAGGCCGGAAATGGCGGCACTTTGCCACGACGCTGATCCCAGGCCTGGCGGACATCGGCCCACAGCACGCAAGCCAGCAGGAAACTCGGCGCCACAGGCTTGCCCTCGCCCACGCGCCGGTCGGTGTCTTGAAGCGCGGCCTGAACAAAGCTGTCGTCACCACGCTCGACCACGATGTCCAGCAAGGGGTAGATGCCTTGGGCCAGGCCCAGAGCGCGCAACTGCGCGATGCTGGCCAGGGCATGCCCGGTTTGCAGCAACTTGAGCATCTCATCGAACAGCCGGCTTTGTGGCACATCAGCGAGCAGACCCACCATTTTCTTGAGCGGGGCGGCTGTTTTGGTCTCCAGCTTGAAACCCAGCGCGGACAGCTTGGCAGAAAAACGCACGGCACGGATGATGCGCACGGGGTCTTCACGGTAGCGGGTCGCGGCATCTCCAATCATGCGCAACTGACGCTTCTTGGCATCCTGGATGCCACCGTGGTAATCCACCACCTCCCCGGTGCGGGGGTTGTAATACATGGCATTGACGCTGAAATCACGGCGCGCGGCATCCTCATCCTGCGGCCCCCAAACGTTGTCGCGCAACACGCGGCCGCTGGCATCCACTGCGTGTTTCACATCGGCCAGCGCCCGTTTGCTGGTGCGCTCATTGCCAGAGACCTGGGCCGCATCGGCAGCATCGAGGTAGGCACGAAAGGTCGAGACCTCAATCACTTCATGCTCGCGCCCACGGCCATAGACCACGTGCACGATGCGAAAGCGCCGTCCAATGATGAAGGCCCGGCGAAACAGCGACTTCACCTGCTCGGGTGTGGCATTGGTGGCCACATCAAAGTCCTTGGGACGCAAGCCCAGCAGCAAATCGCGCACGGCGCCACCCACGATATAGGCCTCGAAGCCGCGCTCCTGCAAGGTGCTGACCACGTTCAGCGCACGCTCGTCCACCAGGGACGGGTCAATGCCGTGGACCCGCGCTGGCACCAGCTGGCGTTTGCCCAGCGGAGGCTTCTTGGCGTCCGGGGTCTGCCCCATCAGCCGCTTGATGAATGTTTTGATCATGAAGTTGCAAACAAATCGAGAATCGGCCAGCCCCGCTTCTGGGCTTCGGCTCGCAAAGAGGTATCCGGGTTGGTTGCCACAGGGTGGCTCACCCGGCTCAGCAGCGGCAAATCATTGGTGGAATCGCTGTAAAAGGTGGTCTGAACCGACGCCCATGACAAGCCCTGCGCATCCAGCCATTGTTGCAGACGTTGCACCTTGCCTTCACGCATGGAGGGAATGCCGTCGATTTCACCGGTATACCAGCCGCTGGCATCGCGCTGCAACTGCACTGCGATCAGTTCCGCAATGCCCAGGGCCTGCACAATGGGCCGCGTGACGAATTCATTGGTCGCCGTGATCACCATCAGATGGTCGCCGGCCGCGCGGTGACGCTCGATCAAGGCCAGGGCCTCGGGACGAATGGCAGGCCGAATTACTTCGGCCATGAACTGCGCATGTGCTGCCTGTGCAGCTTGCGGTCCTTTCACGCGAAACGCTTCGGTCGCAAAGCGCACATAGTCGTGGATGTCCAGGCGACCCGCCTGGTAGTCGGCATAAAAGGCATCGTTGCGCTGGGAAAAGGACACCGGGTCGGTCCAGCCCAAACGGATGGTGAACTCGCCCCAACTGTGATCGGAATCCAGAGGCAACAAAGTATGGTCAAGATCGAAAAGTGCGAGTTTCAAGGGGTCAGGCCTCTTCCAGCATGGATTTGATCAGGGGAATGGTGATAGAGCGCTGATTTTGCAGCGCATACAAATCGAGTTGGTCCAGCAACTGCACCAGGCTGCCCAGGTCACGGCTGAAGCGTGTCAGCATGAAATCCATGACCTCGTCCTTCAGAAAAACACCGCGGGCTTCCGCGTGCTGACGCAGCACAGCCCGGCGCTGCGACTCATCCAGCAATTTCAGCTGATAGACATGGCCCCAGCCCAGACGGGTCCGCAAGTCTTCGCGCAGCGGCAAATCGCTGGGTGGACGATCGCCTGCGGCCAGAACCCAGCGCTGACGGCCATCCACAGGCGCCGTGGCATTGACAAACCAGTTGAACGCGGCGTGCTGTTGCACCACGCTATAAGCCTGCACATCATCCAGCAACACGACCTGCCAGGCCGCATCGAATACCCCCGGGTCGGGCACCCCGGCATCAAGCCAGCCAACGGCCGCCCCTTGTTCGTTCAAAGCATGCGCCACGGCGCGCAACAAATGTGTCTTGCCACTGCCAGACTCACCCCACAGGTAAGTGGGAACGGGTGAGCGCAAATCATTGCCAACCCACAGCCGCAGGTGCTGAAAAGCATCGTCGTTGGGTCCCGGGAAAAAATTCTGCAAGGTGGGCCCCGATGCCAGGCCCATGTCGAGCACGATTTGCTTCATGACCAGGGACCTGCTCACCGATACAGGGGGCTGGCCATATAGTGCCGTCGCAAGCGACGCAACGCCACCAACAACACGGCGCTGGCAGGCAATGCCACCAGCACGCCCACAAAACCGAACAGCTGGCCAAAAGCGAGCAATGCAAAAATGACCGCCAACGGGTGCAGGCCAATGCGCTCGCCCACCCAGCGCGGCGTCAGGACAAAGCTTTCCAGCAACTGCCCCACGCCATAGACCATGGCCACCACACCCATCGCCTGCATGGGCTCGAACTGCAGCACGGCTGCCAGCGAAGCCAGCAACAGCCCCAAGCCAAAACCCAGATAGGGAATGAAGATCGCCAAACCAGTGAACACGCCAATCGGCAACGCCAGATCCAGCCCGCACAGGCGCAATGCGGCCGCGTAGTACACCGCCAGGGCCAGCATCACCGACAGTTGGCCGCGCAGGTACTGCCCCAGCACCGCATCGGCTTCGATCATGAAATCATCCACCGAGGGACGCCAGCGCAGCGGCACCCATTCGCGCAACAGCGAGAGGAAGCGGTCCCAATCGGCCAACAGGTAAAACAGCACCACGGGGATCAGCACTGCATTGCCCACCAGGGTCAGGGCCATGCTGCCCCCCATCCGAAGGGAAGACAGCACCGTGGTCAGCACTTGTTCCATGGAAGCATCGAAATGTTGTAACAGGAAAGCCTTGAAACTGGCCACATCCAGGCGCGCCTGAATGCCCCAGTGCTGCAGCATCGGGGCCAACCAGGCATCCAGACGCTGCAACTGCAGGGGCAATTGCTCACGCAACAAAGGTAATTCCTTGATGAGCACTGGAATCAGCAAGGTCAGCAGTGCCAACGCGATCAGCAAAAACACGCATTCGACCAAGATCACACACAAGACGCGGGGCAAATAGCCTGCGCCCATGCGGTGCAATGCCTGCACCAGCGGAGACAGGGCATAAGCCAGACCGGCACCCAGCACAAAGGGCATGAGCACGGGCGCCAGCCCCACCAGCACCAGGACGCACACCACAAAAATGCCCAGCCAGGCGGCGGCCCGTTGCTGAGTAGGGGTGAATTGCATACAGGTGATCAATGGGCAGAACTTAGAATGCACTGATTCTATCGGCGCAACACTGGGTTGCGTCCGCCACCTCTCCGCCCTGACCTCCTGCCATGAACAAGCCCCTTTCGTACAAAGATGCCGGCGTCGACATTGACGCTGGTGATGCCCTGGTTGAGCGCATCAAGCCGCTGGCCAAAAAGACACTTCGTGAAGGGGTTCTGGCGGGCATCGGTGGTTTTGGCGCCTTGTTTGAAGTGCCCAAACGCTACAAGGAACCCGTGCTGGTCAGCGGCACCGATGGCGTGGGAACGAAACTCAAACTGGCATTCGACTGGAACATGCACGACACCGTGGGCATCGACCTGGTGGCCATGAGTGTCAACGATGTGCTGGTGCAAGGCGCCGAACCCTTGTTTTTCCTGGATTACTTCGCCTGCGGCAAGCTGGATGTTGACACTGCAGCAGCGGTGGTGGGTGGCATCGCCAAAGGCTGCGAGCTCTCGGGCTGTGCCCTGATCGGCGGTGAAACTGCCGAGATGCCGGGCATGTACCCGCCAGGCGAATACGACCTGGCAGGCTTTGCTGTCGGCGTGGTCGAGAAATCCAAAATTCTCACCGGACAGCAAGTCCAGGCCGGTGATGTGGTGCTGGGCCTGGCCTCCAGCGGCGTTCACTCCAACGGCTTTTCGCTGGTGCGCAAGATCATCGACCGCGCAGGTGACACGCTGCCCACCGAGCTGGATGGCCAGCCCTTCAGGCAAGCCATCATGGCCCCAACCCGTCTGTATGTGAAACCTGTGCTGGCCGCGCTGGCCAGCCATCCCATCAAGGCACTGGCCCACATCACGGGCGGTGGTTTGCTGGAAAACATTCCGCGCGTTTTGCCGCAGGGCCTGGGTGCGCACCTGGTCAAGGGCAGTTGGCCACAAACCGAATTGTTTGCCTGGCTGCAAAAAACCGCCGGCATTGATGACCTGGAAATGAACCGAACCTTCAACCATGGCATTGGCATGGTGGTGGTCCTTGCTGCAGACCAGGCACAAGCCTGCGCTCAAACGCTGCGTGATCTGGGTGAGCAGGTTTACGAGATCGGCCGCATTCAGGCACGCGGCAACCAGGCCGCTGTCACCGTCAGCTGAAACATCAGGCCTGGGATTCGGGCAAGAGAATCTCAAGCCGTTGCTCGACGGCCTTGAGACGCGGCACATCGCCCTGCGCACGGTAGATTTCCTGCAAGTTGCGCAGCATGCGCGCGATGATCTCCCGCGGCGTGGCCGCACGCAAAGCGTGCATCAGCCAGTCGTCGGTCGACAGCGCACCACGCATCCAGCCACCCGGGGTTTGCAAGGCTTGCAAGCGCTCCAGCAAGTCTTCGCGAGACAAGGCGTCACCCGTGAAAGGGTCCAGAACAACCTGTCCTTCGTACGGCTCGGGCAATTGCACCTTGACCAGGAAATGACCGGGAAAACCCACGCCCTGCGCCTGCAAGCCGATGGCCCAGGCCAACTCCAGCCAGAGCACGGCAAGACTGATAGGAATGCCACGCCGGGTGCGCAACACCACATTCAGAAAACTGTTGTCTGGATCGTAGTAGTCGTTGACGTTGCCTGAAAAACCCAGGTCGTCATAGAAGAATCGGTTCAGGACACGCAGCTTGTCAAGGTCGTCGGCCCCCTGGGCGAGTCGACGCTTCAGACGTGACTGCACCTGGTCCACATCGCCCAGGACTTGTTGGATATCCAGCTCCGGATAGTCATCCTGCGCCAGACTGGCCGCCGCTTCCAGCAAAGGAAACCCGGCATCGCTTTGCACCAGAGAGCGAAAGTACGCCTGCGCAGTGGGAATCTCAAGCTTGAAGTCCATGACCCGGATGATGTTTTCAACGACGCAACAGCGCACGCAAGGGCAAACCCATGACGCGCAGCGCAGAAAAATAAAGGACCGCACTGAGGAGCAGGACGATCGCCATCAGACCAACCCGCTGCCAGGGCGCATGCTGCAAAGCCACCCAATCCCAGTGCAAGGCGACCCAGCCAAGCCCTGCCCCCAGGAGCGCACTGGCCAGCAGCACCTGCCCCGAAAAACGCCACCAGCCCGGCAAGGGATGGTAGCGCCCATGACGCCGCAGCCCCACCAGCAGCCAGCCGGCATTGATCAAGGCACCCAGGCCAATCGCCAGCGCCAGCCCAGCATGCGCCAGCAGGGGCACCAGCACCAGATTCAGAACCTGGGTCACGACCAGCACCACCACGGCGATCCTGACTGGCGTGCGCACATCCTGACTGGCGTAAAACCCTGGTGCCAGCACCTTGATGGCCACCAGGCCCAGAAGCCCCAGGCCATACCCCATCAGCGCCACCGAGGTCTGCATCACATCTTGCGCAGTGAAAGCGCCATAGTGGTAGAGCACAGTTACCAAGGGCTTGGCAAAGACCAGCAAGGCCACGGCGCAAGGCACGGCCAACAAGACCACGATGCGCAATCCCCAGTCCAGCATGGCCGAATAACGCGCGCTATCCCCACTGGCCTTGGCGGCAGCAAGTTGCGGCATAAGCACCACCCCAAGCGCCACGCCCAGCAAAGCCGTGGGGAACTCCATCAGGCGGTCGGCATAACTGAGCCAGCTGACACTGCCAGGCGCCAGGTGCGAGGCCACCTGGGTGTTGATCAGCAAGGAGATTTGCGCCACGCTCACCCCCAGCAAGGCAGGGGCCATGAGTTTCAGAATCCGTTGCGTCCCCTCATCCCGAAACGCGTCGCGGCACGCCGCCAAGGACACACCGATGCGTGGCAACATCCCCAACCGACGCAATGCGGGCCATTGCACGCCCAGCTGCAAAGCCCCCCCCAGCATCACCCCGGCCGCCAAAGCGTAAATCGGAGGCCAGCCCCAGGCCTGAAACTGCGGTGCGCCGACATAAGCAGCACCGATCATCGACACATTCAGCAGCACAGGCGTTGCGGCTGGCACGGCAAATTTTTTCCAGGTATTCAGAATGCCAGCAGCCAGGGCCACCAGGGACATGAAGGCGATGTACGGAAACATCCAGCGGGTCATGAAGACCGCTGCTTGCATGCCTTCGGGAGATTGCTTCAGGCCACTGGCCATGACCCACACCAGCCAAGGAGCGGCCAGGACACCCACCAAAGATGTCAGCAACAACACCCACAGCAACAAGGTTGCGACCCGGTCGATCAAATGTCGGGTGGCCTCCACGCCCTGCTGTTCCCGGCTGGCCGCAAGCACGGGCACAAAAGCCTGGCTGAAAGCGCCTTCGGCAAACAATCGGCGAAACAGATTCGGAATGCGAAACGCCACATTGAAGGCGTCGGTGAGCGCACTGGCGCCAAAAGTCGAGGCGATCAACAACTCGCGGGCCAGGCCGGTGATGCGCGAGGCCAAGGTCAGCAGGGAGACGGTCGAGGCGGATTTAAAAAGGCTCACGCCGGGAGTGTAGCCAGAATTTGCTACAATCGTTGGCTTTGCTGACATCATCCACAGACACAAGGAACTCAAAATGGCCTCTGGAAAGCCCAAGAAAAAGAACCCGCGCCTGGCGTCGGGCCGCAAACGCGCACGTCAGGACGTCAAGCTGAACGCAGCCAACACGTCTCTGCGCTCCAAATACCGTACCGCCGTGAAGAACGTCGAGAAAGCTGTCGCCTCCGGCGACAAGGCCAAGGCCACCGACCTCTTTGCCAAAATGCAAGCCGTGGTGGACACCGTGGCCGACAAAGGCATCTTCCACAAGAACAAAGCCGCTCGCGACAAGAGCCGCCTCTCTGCCAAGGTGAAAGCCCTGGCCACCGCCGCCTGATCTTCAGGCAAACAGCCCGGCCTGAACTTCAGGCCGCCGTTTGACCGGGTGCGCTGTCCGCAAAGCAAAAAGCCGCTCACATCGAGCGGCTTTTTTGTTGCCTGCGCCATGCCTAGGCGCTTTCAGGCTTCGACCACTTTCAGCTCATTGTCACGCGCAAAGTTCATGACGAAGTCCCAGGCCATGGGTTCGGCTTCACGCAAATCGGTATGGATGATCACGCATTTGTTGCCATCCACGGTATTGGGAATGCACCAGGGCGAATAGCTGAGGTGGCTGCCAGGCACTGCACCGCCAGGGCGGAAAGAGCTCATGACGCCGGCAAGACGCTCCGCCCAGTCGCTGGGACGGAAGGGACGACCGCTGAGGGTGACACCCAGAATGAACACTTCTTTGGCAGAGGGAGAAACCATTGGATACCTGGTTGATGAAACGCGCAATGCGCCGAGGATCGCCCGGCGCCGCAACGTTCAAGTATTGTATCTTATATAAGACTTGCCGCCTCTGACAACCCTGAGGTCGCATGACGACGTCCGAAGAATGCATCAAGTGTAGGGATTATGCAAAGTCTGCGCCTAAAATCATGTTTCAACGGCTCAACTTGCGACCATCGTTGTTGAGCCGATTTCTTTTCCAGCTTCCCTCAGGAGATGTGATGACCTCGCCCGTACCCAGCTCGCCCCACACCATGAACACATATGGCCGTCTGCCGGTCGCCATGTCCCATGGCAAAGGCCTGCGCGTCTGGGACACGAATGGCAAGTGCTATCTGGATGGTCTGGCGGGTATCGCGGTGAACACGCTGGGGCATGGTCACCCCAAATTGGTGCCTGCGCTGCAAGACCAGGTCGCACGCATGATCCACTGCTGCAACTATTACCACGTGCCGGATCAGGAACGCCTGGCGGCCAAGCTGGTCGAGTTGTCCGGCATGACCAATGTGTTTTTCTGCTCCACCGGCCTGGAAGCCAATGAGGCTGCCATCAAACTGGCACGCAAATTCGGTCATGACAAGGGCATTGAAAAGCCCGTCATTGTTGTCTATGAAAAATCCTTTCATGGCCGCTCCATCGCCACTTTGAGTGCAACTGGCAATGAAAAAATTCAAAAAGGCTTTGGCCCGCTGGTGGAAGGATTCCTGCGGGTTCCGTTGAACGACATCGATGCGCTGAAGAAAGCCACGCAAGGCAACCCCAACGTGGTGGCGGTGTTCTTTGAGACCATCCAGGGCGAAGGTGGCATCAACCCCATGCGCTGGGATTACCTGAGGGAAGTTCGCGCACTGTGCGACCAGCAAGACTGGCTGATGATGATTGACGAAGTCCAGTGCGGCATGGGCCGCACGGGCAGGTGGTTTGCCCATCAATGGGCAGGCATCGTGCCCGATGTGATGCCACTGGCCAAAGGGTTGGGGTCAGGCGTGCCCATCGGCGCGGTGGTGGCCGGGCCCAAGGCCGCCCAGATTTTCCAGCCAGGCAACCATGGCACCACCTTTGGCGGCAATCCACTGGCCACCCGTGCAGGCGTCGAGACATTGCGCATCATGGAAGAAGACGGCCTTCTGGAGAATGCTGCCCGTGTAGGTGAGCATCTGCGCCAGGCCCTGCAACGTGAGCTGAAAGACGTGGCAGGCTTTGTGGAGGTGCGTGGCCAGGGCCTGATGCTCGGCATTGAGCTGGACCGCCCCTGTGGTGCCATCATGAACCTGGCCCTGGAAGCCGGATTGCTGCTCAGCGTCACCGCTGACAGCGTGATCCGTCTGGTTCCGCCCTTGATCATCAGCATCGCCGAAGCCGATGAAATCGTGTCGCTTCTGGTGCCCATTGTGAAAAAATTCCTGGCCAACGCATGAAACACTATCTGCAATTCACCGACCTCAGTGTCGAGGAGTACGCCTATTTGTTCAAGCGTGCGGCCCTGATCAAGAAAAAATTCAAGGCCTACGAAAAGCACCATCCGCTGGCGGACCGTACGCTGGCCATGATTTTCGAAAAAGCCTCGACACGCACCCGCGTGAGCTTTGAAGCTGGCATGTACCAACTCGGTGGCTCCGTGGTACACCTCACCACGGGCGACAGCCAGCTGGGTCGTGCAGAACCCATTGATGACAGCGCCAAAGTCATCAGCCGCATGGTCGACCTGGTGATGATCCGTACCTACGGACAAGACAAGATCGAACGTTTCGCAGCGCATTCACGTGTGCCTGTCATCAACGGTCTGACCAATGAGTTTCATCCCTGCCAGATCCTGGCCGACCTGTTCACCTACATCGAGCACCGAGGCGATGCCCAGGACCCGTTGGCTTGCTTGCGTGGCAAGGTGGTGGCCTGGGTCGGAGATGGCAACAACATGGCCAACACATGGTTGCAAGCCGCCGAACTGCTGGGCTTCACCGTGCACGTCAGCACGCCCAGCGGCTATGAAATCGACCAATCGATTGCCGGACTGCGCTCCAACGACAGCTACAAGGTTTTCCAGGACCCCATGGCAGCCTGCCGTGGCGCCGACCTGGTGACCACCGATGTCTGGACCAGCATGGGCTATGAGGCCGAAAACGAGGCACGCCGCCTGGCTTTCGCAGATTGGTGCGTGGACACCGACATGATGGCGGTTGCCAAGCCCCATGCCCTGTTCATGCATTGCCTGCCAGCACACCGTGGCGAAGAGGTTCAGGCGGAGGTCATCGATGGGCCGCAATCCGTGGTCTGGGATGAGGCGGAAAACCGCTTGCATGTGCAAAAAGCCTTGATGGAGTTCCTGCTGCTCGGCCAGCTCTGAGAGAACGGCCCCATGTCAACCTGTCAGCAATGCGGCGCCTGCTGCGCGAGTTTCCGTGTGGATTTTTCGGTCGAAGAGCTGGATGCGCATGGCGGCAGTGTGCCCTCGGGCCTGACGGTTCCGCTGACCGATACTTTGTGCCGCATGCGTGGCACCGATCACTCGCCGCCGCGCTGTGCCGCCTTGGTGGGACGCATTGGGGTGGAGGTCAGCTGCGGCATTTACGAATGGCGCTCCTCGCCTTGCCGGGAATTCAGCGAAGGCAGTGATGCCTGCGCGCGCGCCAGATGGCGTCAAGGCCTGCCTGCACTGAACTGAGCGCCATACAGCCACGGAATGTCCATCAGGCGTGCGCCCAAAGTGCGCAAGGCCAGATCGCGCCCGGCACGCACCAGGCCTGTGGCGTGAAAAATCGCACCGTTGCGTTGCGCGCGCTGCTGGACACGGGCATTGCGCTGCCAGCGCTGTTCGGCGTAGCGTTGAAGGCGCTGCGGCACGGACAGCGATGCATTCGACCAGGCCAGCGCCAGCACCTGCGCATCCTCGATCGCCATGCCAGCGCCCTGCGCCAGGTACGGCAGCATGGGATGCGCCGCATCGCCCAACAAAGCCACGCGCCCCTGCGCCATGTGGCTTGCATCCTGAATCACCCCGCGTTCGCACAAAGACCAGACACGCCAGCCCTCCACACAGCGGGCCAGGT